>Ga0115011_10000109_pt1 | contig 77397 bp, 89 predicted proteins | sample TroAtlMetagenome_2_FD_88705 | JGI IMG/M metagenome (GOLD analysis project Ga0115011, IMG submission 88705) | Marine eukaryotic phytoplankton communities from Atlantic Ocean - Tropical Atlantic ANT8 Metagenome | ecosystem: Environmental > Aquatic > Marine > Oceanic | place: Tropical Atlantic... | reverse complement strand
TACAGCGTCGGCAGGAACCGACGGACTCAGTTAAACACCGGGATCGGGGGGTACGAATGATACTTTGGGAGTAGATTTGGTCGTGATTTGGTTGGTGTGGGGGGCTTTCACGCATCGCTCCAGGAGGAACGCCAGGGTAAGCCAAACCAGCCAACGACAACGACGTAGGCGTCCTGCCGTCAGGATTGCTCAGCGGATTATTCGATCACGGTGACAAGCTGCAACTCCCGCCTCACAAGCGTCAGTTGAGGTAACAGGCGCATCAACCTTTTGAAAAGTAAAACTACCGCAGCTCGCAATGGTGCAGCCATCCGGCAGGTAGGCCTCAAGTAGCCTGCGAACTCGCCGTTCGGCCAGATTAATCGTCCACGTATACACCGGAAAACGATGGTGATCTGAAATCGCGAAGGTACCGAAATCGTAAAGGTACCCGTCCTCCACCTTCTGATAGCTAAGTGACTTCTGGCATCCATCATCGATGCATACAGCCAGTTGCAGGTCGTTCTGCTGCAGCGTCAGGCTGACTCTGTAAACGCTGCTTGCAGACTCTGCGCGCGACACAGCAGCAACACTCGACAGCATGAGCGCAGCGGCCAAAATTCCGAAACTGCGCCAATGCTGCCTGTGGTTTTTAATATGAAACATTGCACAACTCCCTCCTTGGAGCCCGGCTAAACAAACCACTACAGCAGATACAGCATAGGCCCAATAGGGCCCGGTTCAAGCCCCCAGCGCAAAGGACTAGACACTCATGCAGCCTGCTACACTTTGCTCACCTGCTCGCAAGCGTGGGCATATCTGATCTGCCCTCTGCCACTCACCTTGCTGCGGCCTCCGACTTAGAAATCACCTCAACAATGCGCTGCGCTTCGTAATCAGTTAACCCTCGCTCCCCCACCCATGAAGGCGACAGCAACAGAAACCACGCGGCGAGACCAGATACAGAGGTGACCTTACTCTCCGAACTGGTCGCTAACAATGTATTGCCTTCGCTGTCTGCGAGCTCGATTTTGTAGCCAGTTTCCGCACACCCAACGGATGGGATTAGCCCTAGCGTCAGCACCGTTAGCATGGGCTCCGAAAAGCACGCACCGGTCTGCATCGACTCTAACGACAGCAGGTAATCCGAAGGCGCTTCACCAGCTGATGGAGTGACGGAGGAAGCAAGGCCTTCTTCGACTAATGCTTCCGCAAGCCACTGCTCACCCAATCCCTGAGAGCTACCAACATCAACCTGTACAGTGCCAGCGAGCAGCGTTGCTGCGCTATTGGGCTGAGGGTCGACAGGGCGAATTTCGTAGGCTGAGCAAGCTGAGATTAAAAGGCAGGTTGTGAGCAGGGCTGTATTTTTCATTTGGTGACCGATAGGCAGCAGCAATTTCTTCTTGAGGCCCCCTAGTGAGCGAAGCGAACAACTAGCACCGGATGCTAGAGCACAGGGAAAGCAACGTCCGTACATGGTTTGAGTTTAAGTGCTGCTCTGCTCGCAGCGACAACGCTCGAAATGTGATTCCGAAATGCTGGCGCGTCGTTTACAAGGTTTAGCAGGCAATCACATTCTGTTTTGAGATTGTTAACCCACTCTACGTCTCTTTCTTCTGCTGCAAGGGCTGCACGAAGACGACGCTCGGATTCTGCCTGCCAGCCTACGAGCCCAGCAGATACGCCTGCATGGTAGTGGCTCCATATATCTCCCGGGCGCGTCTCTTTGCTATTTAGATGCTCGGCGACTGCGTGAAGCGTTGCAAAACGCTGGCGGAAGTGAAGCACTTCCTGCTTTGCCCGAGCGGCGACTCCTGCCACTGCACTCTCGAAGCTCTCCAGGTTTTCCCCGCTCATAAACGAGTCGACACGGTAGCCATCATCAAACGACAAGAAGTCCTTTGTATACCAGAGCCAGCATGCACCCACATTCAAGTAGGTGCCTTTAGACCATCCGGAGGGCTGAAACTCAACGACCGTAACCCACCAGTGATGGTCGTCCAGCCATATGCGAAATCGCCCCTTTTGGATACATCCAATAGGACGAAGCGCGGTCCGGGCTGCTTTGGTGATAAGAGTGTTGTGAGTAACCTCGGCCACGATCTTGAGCTCTAACGAAAAGCTAAGCGGCGCCCAGAGAAGGGCGTCCGGTGGAGGCCGGAACGAACTTGAGCGCCTGGTTAGGAAGCCCATGCTGCACGGATACCCTGTTCACACGTTTCACATGAAGCTCAATCGAAACCATGGCTCATACCCACCAACTCTGCAAAGACCCAGACGTTCCCTTTGCTGTAGGTTTCTGGCTCTTCAGTACCCCCTAAGAATGGGTATGGCTCTGGTATAAAAACCTCTTCGGCACACAGTGGCCCAACATGATTTTTGATTAAAGCTTGATGCCTTGGCTTCAGCACGTACTCGGAAAAGTCGCAATCCTTAAGGATTTCAGACTCGAACTCATCAAGTGAAGTGAAAGCTCCGTAACCTTTGTATGCCTTAAGGAAGGGATAAAATACAGCGTACTCATTTTTGCGCTGGTCAAAAAGGAAGAAGTGTCCCAAGCCGGAATAACCGACTACATGGGTAAATGCCGGTAGCTGTGACACCCAGCAGCCAAGCACAGAAATCGGCCTCATAGGCTGCAAAATTGAATATGTCATGTGGTTGCCTAACGTTTGGTTAAGGGGCGGCCAAAAGCGTAGCTTTTGGACGTCCGAAGTGAGCGAAGCGAACGACTTGAACCATTTGTTAGGGTTAACCAGCACTGATTAATTGCAGGTGTGCGCCTAATGCAAACAACATAAAACCTGCTATGGCTACTTGTCGCTCGGTTTCTCCAAAAATGTAGGCGGAGCTATAGAATCGCTCAACCTCAATTTTTGTTTCAGTTATTTCTAGTATCTTTGCGTGTGCTTCTGGTGTTTTTTCTTTTAGGAGTTCTTTGAATTCGTGAGAGAGAAAGTCTTTAACCATTTGATGGTTTTTTATCGCGCGATCAACATCTGGCCCGCGAAAAACTCGAAGAGCCAACATCATGGCTGAAATGCTTTGGAACATTATGCCGGTGATTTGCAGGGAGAGCTTTAAGCTTTTTTCACCTTGCGCGCCGGCGTAGTTAAATACATCAGGACTTACAAAAACTGCAATGGCCGCCATTACTGCTCCGGTATAAAACCAGAATATTTCTTGTGTGGCTGTAGGTGTGCAGTATTTGCTCATTGGCATGTGTCTGGTGTTGACCCTAACGTTTGGTTAAGGGGCGGGCTTTAGCTCGTCCCAGTGAGCGAAGCGAACGGTTTGAACCACTTGTTATGGCTTACATAGCTTCATTTAAGTCGACTTTTAAGCCAGCAACCTTTAGCTCTTTAGCCAAAGTTAGCCGCCATGCGCCTGCTGCATCGATATCTATGTATAGAACGCCAAGAAAATCAGAAGGTATTTCTACGTTTCCTTTTCTTAGAACGCATACACGATTCCTTCCTATCTTGGCAGCCATATAACCAAGCTCAACCAAAACGTTCTGTCTGGCACGAGGCTGGAGGTTTCCTGGTGATGCCGAACTTGCGCCCACGTCGTCCGGGGTAAATAGAACGACGGCATATGCAGCGTCAGTATGTTTTTCTAGTTTCTCAATAATGGTTTGTCCTTCATTTGCTTGCTCATGAAGGATTACTGCGTTCAAGCCTAATTTCTCAATGAATCTTGCCGATGACTCTTTAGCTTGTTCATCGTGGCCGTGGACAATAAACACATTATTGCTATTTCCAGAGATCACCCTTCCTTTGGTATTTTTTATTTCTTGCTCTTTAAATAACAGATCATGTGTGTAGTCTTTTCCAGATGACAGGGGTAGCAATCGACGATCTGTTGCCAAATCAGCTATGCCAGAACCCCTCATTCTATTGTTATGCTGTTCGGCGTAGTAAGATTTTGGCTGTGGGGTATTTGTAATTTTAATTTTTTGGATGTCATCAATATTTTTGATTACCATTCCGTCAACAGTAAACGCTCTTCCAGAATGCCAAGGCGTTATGATTTGCTGGCTAAGCTCATCAAACGTTAGATCGTTGAATACAGCAGATCTATCTTTTTTCTTGTTATCTCCGGCTAGCTCTACATGGCAGTGCCAGTACTTGTCAGGGAAAACGTCTATTTCTTCCATATGCTGAATTTACCTACTCTTCTCAGTGCCCTAACGTTTGGTTAAGGGGTGGGCTTTAGCCCGTCCCAGTGAGCGAAGCGAACGGTTTGAACCATTTGTTAGGGGGTGTTGACGTAGAAGTATATTGCTAGAGCAATCGAAATAATTGAAAAGCCAACAGTGGCGAAAAGCCCCTTCCTTGCGAGGGATAAAGACTCCTTTTGTTCATCAATGTACTTCTTAGATTCCTCGCCTCTCAATTTGATTGCCGAAGATAGCTCTAGCAATGCCTTATGAACTAAATCTTTCGCGTTCGCTTCAGCTAGCTCGTATATGACTTCTAAATGATGTCTTTCCGGTTCTGAAACCCCTTCAAAAGGCTTCTTCTTAAGTCTTTCGCCAATTTCGATCTGGCATTTTTCTATTAAGTCGTTGATTTTATCCAGAGCTTTTTGGTTGTCACTCTTGTGAAGAAGCCCTACCAATTCGGTTGATAGAGTGGTTTTGAGCTTTAAAAGTTGTAAGCGAATTCTCTTGAGAGCTGTTAGACCAGTCAAGAAGTCCTCAAATATTGACTCATGGATGTCTAAAACATCCTTAAGATCGCCCACGTTATCTTTGGAAATTGCCGAGGAAAGTGAAACAAAAAATTCCTTTGTCTTCTCTTTTTCAATAATCTTCCTTTTCCTGATTATATATATCTGAATAGCAATGGGTGCCATTACCAACAATGCAGCCACTACGCCAAGTAGATATGTTTCGATATCGCGCATGTTTTATGCTGTACCCTAACAGTGATTAGATCGCGCGCAGCACTAATACATAATTAGTGCGCTCGGTATAACACCGAAATTACATTCGGACATTTTTTAATGGAATCATGCAGTTACCACCTTCCTTAGCGCTTTCCGCGTATTCGCGCTGCAGCAAAATTTGTGAGTTGCTTCCTACTTTAGCGAAAGGAGAACACACGGCAAGCTGATTTTTTTCTTGGGGCGCAAGCCGTATTGGTTGCACGGACCCGGGTTCCCCGTTTACGTGGGCGAGTAGCGCAGAGTTATCGGGAAAAAGAGTCGTAGGGTGTCTGAGGAGCGCAGCGACGAGTTTTACGACTCCCCGATAAATCGAGCAACGCAGCGAACCCGAAGGGCCGCGTAGTCGGGGTCCAAGCTGGCCGCGACCTTTCTTTTGGTTACTTTTCTTTGGCCACGCAAAGAAAAGTGACTCGCCGTCAGGGCGAAAGGGTAACGTGAAGTATCTACGTGCGGTGCGGGTGAAGCTGGATCCCCGCCTTCGCGGGGATGACGTGAGGGTTAATTCGCGGGGATGACGATTAGTCGGGATTCCGCGAAGGCGAACCGCAGAGGTGAGCGACATACAGGTCGCTGAACCAAGCCGGTCACGTTCGTACAGGCGTCACCCCGGGCACGGCATGCTGTGCCCCTACCGGAGATCGGGTCAGCAGCGGCGCTATAGAGCCCTCCCCCACCAAATCCCAAACAAAAAAAAGCGTGACCGAAGTCACGCCAAAGTTTCACGAACAGACTTGCAGAACGAGGGGCATGTTCCCTCAGGGGTAGTACTCAGGGCCGACAACTCACCACCAGCCCCTAGCGCCCCGGCAGGTGGAGCAACCTGCGCGGGGTTTGCCTGGGTTGGGCTTAGAAGAAGCCCAGCGGGTTGACGTCGTAGCTGATCAGCAGGTTTTTGGTCTGCTGGTAGTGGTCGAGCATCATCTTGTGGGTCTCGCGACCGACACCGGACTTCTTGTAACCACCGAACGCTGCGTGGGCCGGGTACATGTGGTAGCAGTTGGTCCAGACGCGACCGGCCTGGATGCCACGACCCATGCGGTAGGCACGGTTGATGTCGCGGGTCCAGAGGCCGGCGCCCAGGCCGAACTCGGTGTCGTTGGCGATTGCCAGGGCTTCGGCTTCGGTCTTGAAGGTAGTGACGCTGACCACCGGGCCGAAGATTTCTTCCTGGAAGATGCGCATCTTGTTGTGGCCTTTGAGCAGGGTCGGCTGGATGTAGTAGCCGTTGCCGAACTCGGCGTTCAGGCGCTCTGCGCCGCCACCGATCAGGAACTCGGCACCCTCTTCGCGGGCGATTTCCATGTAGGACAGGATCTTGTCGAACTGCTGTTCGGACGCCTGTGCGCCGACCTGGGTTTCGGTGTCCAGCGGGTTGCCGCGCTTGATGCTGCGGGTACGCTCCAGCACCATGCCGATGAAGTCGTCGTACATGTCTTCCTGGATCAGTGCGCGGGACGGGCAGGTGCACACTTCGCCCTGGTTGAAGAACGCCAGCACCATGCCTTCAACGGCTTTGCTGACGAAGGACTCTTCCGCCTGCATGATGTCGGAGAAGTAGATGTTCGGCGACTTGCCGCCCAGCTCGACGGTGGACGGGATGATGTTTTCCGCAGCGCACTTGAGGATGTGACGGCCAACCGGGGTGGAACCGGTGAACGCCAGCTTGGCGATGCGGGTGCTGGTGGCCAGTGCTTCACCGGCTTCGCGGCCGTAGCCGTTCACCACGTTCAGCACGCCCGGCGGCAGCAGGTCGCCGATGACTTCCATCAGCACCAGAATGCTCAGCGGGGTCTGCTCGGCCGGTTTCAGCACGATGCAGTTACCGGCAGCCAGCGCCGGGGCCAGTTTCCACGCGGCCATCAGCAGCGGGAAGTTCCAGGGAATGATCTGACCAACGACGCCCAGCGGCTCGTGGAAGTGGTACGCGGCGGTGTGCTCGTCCAGCTCGGCAGCGGTGCCTTCCTGCGAGCGCAGGCAGCCAGCGAAGTAGCGGAAGTGGTCAGCGGCCAGCGGGATGTCGGCGTTCAGGGTTTCGCGTACGGCTTTGCCGTTGTCCCAGGTTTCGGTGACGGCCAGCATTTCGAGGTTTTGCTCGATGCGGTCGGCGATTTTCAGCAGGATGTTGCTGCGCGCCTGCACGGAGGTCTTGCCCCAGGCATCCTTGGCAGCGTGGGCGGCGTCCAGCGCCTTGTCGATATCTTCTGCGGTGGAGCGCGGGATTTCACACACGGCGTTGCCGGTGACCGGGGTCAGGTTGGTGAAGTACTGGCCTTTGACCGGCGCGACAAACTCGCCATTGATGTAGTTGCCATAGCGAGACTTGAAGGAAACGACTGAGCCTTCGGCTCCGGGTTGTGCATAGATCATTGTTGTTTTCCTCTGAGCGAAGCCTGACCCCGCACGGGTCAAGTCATGGTTCGATCTTAGTAACGGGTCTGGGGTGTCTGGTATGCGCCGTTGGCAGGGTTGACGTCGTTATTTAGTAGTAGATTGCCCGACCCATGGCACCCTCTCAGGCTAGCTGCCACGCCGCACGGCGGTGCTGAGACCGACCAGCGGTCAGGCACGCTGCACCCGCAGCACGCCGGTATCGATGGCCAGATGCACCAGCTCGGTCAGCGAGCTGACGTTGAGTTTTTGCTTGAGCACGGTGAGGTTGTTGGAGACGGTCTTGCTGCTGATGCACAGGTTCTCGGCGATCAACCTCGGCGCCACGCCACGGGCGAGCATCACAAAGATCTCGAACTCGCGCTGGGTAACGTCGCGCAGACGCGGGTCGAGGCGTTCATCGCTGCCGGCGCAGGCCAGTTGGGTGGCCAGCTCCTGCTCGATATAACGATGCCCCTTGAGGCAACGCCCCACCGCGTCGCAGAGCACCTCGGGCGATGCCGTCTTGGTGATATAGCCCAGCGCGCCGGCGGCGAGTGCCTGACGCACCAGCGGCAGTTCGTCATGCATGCTGAGAAACAGGATGCGCAGCAGCGGCCAGCGCTGCAGCAGGCGACGGGCGGTTTCGATGCCGCTGATGCCGGGCAGGCCAATATCCAGCAAGACCAGGTCGGGCACGCGCTGCTGCGCGGCCACCAGGGCGTCCTCCCCGCTCTCCACGGCGCGAATCTCCGCCTGCGGCAACATCTCACCCAGCAGGCAGGCACAGCCGTGGCGCACCATAGGGTGGTCGTCCACCAGCAGCAGGTTCATGGTTGCAGCTCGTGCTGGGCAGAGACGCTGGCGGCGGGGCTATCCACCGCCAGCAGGCGGTCGGTGCCCAGCAGGCACAGCAGCATAAGAGTCAGGTGCAGCAGGGTTCGCAGACAGTGCATGGTGGTGGTCCACTTGTTTTCTGCCCATGCTATGCCGCTCGCGCGCGAGCAAAATACGACCTTGGTACCGCCAACCCGCTACTTTCTGCATATGGGCTTGCAACCGCAGCCGCGCCATACTGCCGGCAAACACCAACCGGACTGCCGCCATGCGTCTGCTGATCGTGCTGACCGCCTTTTATCTTTTCGCCCTGAGCGCCGCTACCCTGGTGGCAGATGAACGCCTGAATGACCTGTTGCAGAGCGCTGAATCACCGATAGCCGCCCGGCAGATAGCGCTTGCTCCGAGCACCTGCGACCTACTACTTTAGTACTGGTTTGTAGTGCCAACGTCTCATTTAAAAGACACCCTACTGGCGATGTAATGCCTACAGTGCCAACCGCCTTGGCTGCATACATAAAAAAATAAAACGGGTTACCAAGCCATGTACAAGATACTCATAGCTGACGACCACCCCCTGTTCCGCGAGGCCATCTGCAACGTCATTGGCAGCGGCTTTCCGGGCAGCGAGCTACTGGAAACCTGTGACCTGGACAGCGCGCTGGCGATCGCCCGCGAACAGGACGACCTGGACCTGATCCTGCTGGATCTGAACATGCCCGGCATGCATGGCCTCAACGGCCTGATCACGTTGCGCAACGAGTCACCGTCGATTCCGGTGGTGATTGTCTCGGCCGAGGAAGACAAGCAAGTGGTGCTGCAGGCCATCACCTACGGCGCGGTGGGCTTTATCACCAAGTCCTCCCCGCGTGCGCAGATGACCGAAGCCATCGAGCAGATTCTCGACGGCAACGTCTACCTGCCCTCCGACATCATCCGCGCCAACCACACCATCACCCGCCGCAACCCCGAGGAGTACCCCATCTCCCCGGAACTGCTCTACGCCCTCACCCGCAAGCAGTTGCTGGTGCTGGAGCGCATGGCCAAGGGTGAATCCAACAAGCAGATCGCCTACCACCTGGACATCGCCGAAACCACGGTCAAAGCCCACGTGTCTGCCATTTTGCGCAAGCTGAATGTGCATAACCGGGTACAGGCGATTTTGTCGGCCAGTGATGTGGATTTCAGTGCGTATTTGCGGCGCTGAGCGGGGCTGACTGCCCCTTCCGGCTTCCGTTCGCACACCGCTTTTGTAGGGGCACGGCATGCCGTGCCCGGCTCCATCTCAACCCGGAGTTGCGGCCACTCAGATACATCCCCCCCTTCCACGTCATCCCCGCGAAGGCGGGGATCCAGTTAGCCGTCTGATACCTTCTTTGGATTCCCGCCTGCGCGGGAATGACGGGGTAGTGACGTAGGGTTGTCTCGGCCAAGCTACCTGCACTCTGCTCCCACGCCTTTCGCCTTCCCGGCGAGCCAAGGGGGGGGCTGCTTGCCCAGCCCCCCTTAGCGATCCCCCGGGGCACCCGACTACGCGGCCCTGCGGGTCCGCTGCGTTGCTCGATTCACCGGGGAAGCCTCGCCGGCCGCGCGAAAACTCGTCGCTACGCTCCTCAGACACCCTACGCTTCTTTTTCCCGATAAATCTGCGCTACTCGCCCGCGTAAACGGGATCTGGGGCCGTGCGCACTCGCCCCACTTCTCCGCAATCAAAACCACACACACGGGAAGTTCGAGCTCCCGCTCGACCAGCGACCCTCCGTGCAACGTCATGGCCGAGTTGGAACTCGGCCTTCCCAACCCCTTCACGTCATCCCCTCGTAGGCGGGGATCCATTGCGCTGTCTGATACTCCCTCTGGATTCCCGCCTGCGCGGGAATGACGGGGTAGTGATTCGAAGACTCGGCACCACAGGAAGGTCGAGCTCCCGCTCGACCAGCGAACCTCCGTGCAACGCCGTGGCCGAGCTGGAACTCGGCCTTCCCGACCCACTCCACGTCGTCCCCGCACAGGCGGGGATCCAGCTCGTCACCTGACGCCCCCACTGTATTACCGCCTTCGCGGGAATGACAGAGTGGTGATTCAGCGATAACTCGACGGCCCAGCACCACGGGAAGGTCGAGCTCCCGCTCGACCAGCGACCCTCCGTGCAACGTCATGGCCGAGTTGGAACTCGGCCTTCCCAACCCACTCCACGTCATCCCCGCGCAGGCGGGGATCCATTGCGCTGTCTGATACTCCCTCTGGATTCCCGCCTGCGCGGGAATGACGGAGTGGAGGTCAAAGGACGAAGATATTCGTAAAGTCTGGGCAGCGCGCCCGGCATGCCGCCCAAGGAACGGAAAGCAGCACGCGCGCTATATCAGGGCGACCCAAAGATCACCCACTCACCGCCAACAAATGACTCATCGCCGTCTTCAACTTCATCGGTTTCACCGGCTTATGCATCAGCACATGGCCCAGCTCACGCACCTGCAGCTTCAGCGCGTTGCTGTAGTTGGCGGTGATCAGCAGCACCGGCAGTGGCGTGCCGCGGCGGGCGTTGATGCGGCTGACCACATCGACGCCGTTGACGTCATTGTCCAGATGGTAATCGGCAATCAGCAGATCAGCCGGCGCGTGGAAGTTGTCCACCTGAGCGGCGAGATCTTCTTCTGACAGCGCGGTGATCACCTCACAGCCCCAGCCTTCCAGCAGGGTACGCATGCCGGCACAAATGGCGGCGTCGTTATCCAGCACCCAGATGGTCGAACCGGGCAGGTGTTCGCCGATACGCGCCGAGACCGGTTCGCCAGTCTGGGTGGTCGGTTGCAGGCGACCAAAGGGCACCTCCACCGCAAACACCGAGCCGCGCCCTTCTACCGAGCGCACGCTGATGCGGTGGCCGAGCATGCGGGCAATCTTGTCGACAATGGCCAGGCCCAGGCCGAGACCGCGGTCACGGGTATTGGCGCTGGGGTTGACCCGTTTGAACTCCTGAAAAATCTCCTGCAGTTTGTCTTGTGGAATCCCCAGCCCGGTGTCCCATACTTCGATGCGCAGTCCGTGCGCCTGCCGCCGGCAGCCCAGCAGAATGCGGCCGCGCGGTGTGTAGCGAATGGCATTGGTGAGAAAGTTGCGCAGAATACGCACCAGCAACTGGGCGTCGCTGCGCACCACCGCCCGGCAGCCAACAAAGTGCAGAGCCAGCCCTTCGCTGCCGGCGATCTGGCGGCATTCGTTGGCCAGGTTGTCGAGCAGATCAGCCAGCACAAAGGCGCTGATGTCCGGTTTGATCACACCGGCATCGAGCTTGGAAATATCCACCAGGGTGCCCAGCAGGTTCTCCACGTCCTCCAGCGAATGACTGACCTGACGCACCAGTGACGCACCGGACTCCGGCAGGCTGTCGTGCTGTTCCAGCAGCGCCCCGGTAAACAGCCGGGCGGCATTGAGCGGCTGCAGCAGGTCATGGCTGACCGCGGCAAGAAACTTGGTCTTGGACAGGTTGGCCTGTTCCGCCTCGCGTTTGGCTTCGCGCAGCCGCGCTTCGGCCTCGGTACGCTCGCGAATTTCTTCGCGCATCTGGCCATTGACCTCGGTCAGCTCCTGGGTGCGCTCGCGCACGCGCTGCTCCAGGTGTTGATAGGCCTGATGCAGCGCTTCTGAGGTGCGCCGCCGCTCGGTGATGTCGCGGATCAGCACAAAGATACCCACCACCTCGCCGTCGCCATCACGGTTGGGTACATAGGAGCGCAGCAGGTAGCGCTGCTGACCATCCAGGCTGGCCTCGGCAAACTCGAAGCTCAGGCTCTCCCCCCTGAAGGCGCGCTGAATGTAGGGCTGCAGGCGCTCGAATAGCTGGCTGCCATGGACTCGATGCAGGGTCTGCCCAAGAATTTCGCCCCGCGCCCAGCCGTACCAGTCTTCGTACACCTTGTTGGTGAACTGGTACGTGAGGTCGGCGCCAACATAGGCAATCAGCGCCGGCACGTGGTCGGTGATCAGCCGCACCCAGCGCTCGCTCTCCTGCAGGGCGCGGGCGTAGAGGTCGCGCTCGGTGATGTCGGTAAAGGTGTTGACGAAGCCGCCGGTCGGCATGGGGTGGCTGCGCACCTCCAGCACCCGCCCGCTGCCTAGGCGCTGCTCGCAGGTGAGCAAGGGCGCCCCCTGATGATTGCGGCTGTAGGGGGTAAACAGCTCCAGCTCGCTCTCGCCAATCACCTCGGCAAAGGGCCGGTGCGCCTCAATCGGTGCCAGCCCGGCCAGCTCCAGAAAACGCCCGTTCCAGACCTCCAGCGCGCCTTCATCGTTGACCACCGCAACGCCCTGGGACAGGCTGTCGACGGTGCGCTGCAACAGGCGGGTTTTCTGCTCAAGCGCCTTTTCGCGCCGCGCCTTCTCGGACTGTTTGAGGTCGGTAATATCGGTGTACATGATCACCAGCCCGCCCTCGCGGGTGGGCCGCTCACTGACCTGCATCCAGCGCTGGTCACGCAACTGGTGCAGCAACTGGCCGTCGGCGGCGGCGTCGGTCTCGACCACCAGCCCGGTGGTCAGGGCCAGGCGCTTGACCTCGTTCAGCGAGGTGCCCTCGGTCACGCACACACCGGTGCCCTGCCAAAAGGCGGCAAAGCGACTGTTGAACAGCACGATACGGCGCTGCTCATCAAACAGTACAAAGGCGTCAGAGACGCTTTCAATGGCATCGATCAGGTAGTGATGGGCCTTTTCCGCACGGGCGCGGGCATCGGTCAGCAGGCGATTGCTGGCTTGCAGCTCGGCCATGGTGTCGTTCAGCGCCTGGGTGCGTTCGCGCACCTGCTCGGCCAACTCAACCGAATGCTGAAACGCGGCGTAGCTTTCTGTGCGCTGGCTGGAGCTGGATTCAACCCGCTCAATCAGCGCGGCGTTTATGCGCTGCAACTTGCTGTTGGCCGCCCGCAGCGCCTCCACCTCGGCCTGCAGCGCCTGGGCGTCCGCCGCATCACCGTCGGCGCTGCGCAGATCAACGAGGGAAGGCAAAGGCCACCCCGGTGAAGGTCTGGTTGATATGCATGCCGTTGAACTGCTCACCGTAGGTGTTAAAGCCGATCACCCGGTTGGCCGCCAGAAAGTCGGACATGCGCTGATCCTCCCCGCGCAGCTCGGCCTCCATGCGGCGCAAAAAGCAGTCGCAGCCCAGAATCAGAACCGGTTCGCCCAAACGCTGGCGCAGCTGTTCAAACTGCAAACGCAAGTTGGGCAGCAGCTCGCCGGGCGTCATCGCGGTGAGCACAATGCCGGTGTCCACGGCGCAGTAAAAGGTCAAACTGAGGTCGGCATTGACCCGCTGGATGGAGCGCACATAGAACTGATCACGGATACGCACCGCCAGCGCGTTGAGGGCAAAATGCTCGGCCCGCAGCGCGTCCAGCGGCACCCCCACCAGCCTGGCGTATTCCTCTGCTGCCGGTTCGGCGTTCAGTTCCAGCACTGAGCGGCTGGCACTGTCGGCGGCGGTGACTACCAGCTTGCTGTCTGTGGGCTTGAGGTGATGGGTGGTAAACACCTCAAAATCCAGCCAGGTGTTGATCATCACCACCACCGCAGCCCCGGTCAGAAAACGCCCTTGGTAATACACATGGGTGTGGCTGAGGTGGTTGTCGTCGCCGGCGGAGCCGCCAAAATGCGGAATGCTGCCAAGTGCCGCGCTCAGGGTATTGAGCACCAGCTCCTCGCGGCTGGAGAGCCCATCGAGCATCGTCAGCGCGAAGGTATGCTCCTTGATGGGCGCCAGATTGACCTGCCGACAATAGCCCAGCATGCGCTCTACCGCCTGCTGCGCCTCGACCAGACTGAAGCTGTCCAGCGCCTGGATCAGCGTGCAGTCAACAGCAAAGGTGCGCAGGTCCAGACCAAGCGCACTGATGCAGCCGCGTCCATACCCCTGGGCGCTGATCTCTCCGGCAGTGGTACAGCCCAACAGCATCACGCCGCCAAAGTGCTGCTCCAGCGCGGTTGCCAGGCGCTCCAGCGGATACTCGGCGGAACAGAAAAACAGCACGCAGCCCAGGTGCGGATGCAGCAACTGACGCGCCAAATCCTGCGCCGCCGCATCCGGGTCCAGGGCCTCGGTCATGGCGGTACGAAAGCAGTCGTCGAGCAACTGGAAGCTGGGCTGGGCAATATCGGGAATAGGGTTCATGCCCTCGATTCTAGTGAGCCGGCAAGGCCCCGCCCTATGCTACTTCAGTACTGGATGGGTAGGTCTTGGGGACAACGCGGCGCGCTGCTGGTGCCCGACGGAGAAGCCTTCGGCGTTCTCCATCCTACATGGTTGAGGTGCGGGGCTGGTGGCGGCCGTAGGGTGGAGAATCGCGTAGCGTTCTCCACCATGAGCGCCCCGCCGCAGCACTGTGGCCGTGTGGGAACTCGGCCGCCCCAGAAGCAAAAGCCCCCGCCTGCTCGCACAGGCGGGGGCCGGTATTGCCGCAGGCTCTTACCAGCTCAGGGCCACACCCAGCGCCACCGAATCAGTCTCTTCGATGGTCAGGTTGTTGGTGCGATCTTCGATCTCGAACTGATTGTATTCGGCCACCAGCGTCAGGTGCTCGTTGATGCTGTGGAACAGGCCGATGGCGCGGGTTTCGTAGTCAGCTGCAACGCCCAGGCCGTTGCCGTCGTCTTCGGTCTTGCCGTAGGACAGCGCCAGACGGGTCTTGCCACCGAAGGTGTAGGAACCCTGCATCAGGTAACCGGTGCTGTCGATTTCACGCAGTACCGCCTCGCCCGCGTTGTTGGTAAAGAACGGGTTGATACCCTCGGCGTCAAAACCAGAGGCAATCAGCGACAGCGCACCCATCTTTGCTTGCACACCGTAACCGACGCCCTCGGAGGTGACGTCGTCCACGGCATCATCGGTGTTCTTGGAAGTCTGGTAACCGGCATTCACCCAGCTGTAGATCTCGGCACCAGCCAGATCAAACTGATAGGTCACTTCGGTCTCAAAGCGCGGGGCATCCTGATAGTTCTTGCCGGCGACGGTGTCGTCACTGGTATCGACCGGGTCCATGATACCGGCGGCAACGCGCAGGCCACCCATGACCGGCGAGCGGTAGGTGATCTGAGCAGTCGGGAAGGGATATGGGTAGCCGCTGCCGATGTTGCCGAAGGACACGCCGCCGCCGTCAACCAGACCCAGGGTGTCGCTGACCTGACCGTAACCGGCGAGCATTTCATCGAGCAGGATGTTGGAGCGGGCAAACAGGCCGAAGTCTTTACCGACCAGCACTTCACCCCAGTCGCCGCCGATGGTGCCGTAGAACTGACGCACGTCGATGGCAGTGGAGGTGCCGTTGGTTTCACTGTCGTTGATGGTGACCCAGAACGAGGAGCGTGCGCCGAGGGTCAGGTCGCCCATGTCCTTGCCCATGTTGAAGCCGATGTAGTTCGGCAGAAAGCCCATCTTGACGCGGGCCTGATCGCGATCCAGATCGTCGTTGATGTTGTCGGTGTCGGTCTGGACGTAGAAGGCATTGACGTAGCCGTCAGCGGAGAAGGTGGTGCCGTCTTCGTCGTACAGGGTGATGGCAGCGGACGCCGGGGCGCTCAGCAGGGCAAGGGCGATGGGGGTAAGCAGGGTGCAGGCAATCTTGTTCTTGTACATGGTGCTCTCCGATGTAATCAGTGACTGAAGCGTCACGCCGATTATCAGAAAGCCCCCCTGCCCGCCCCATTGATCAAGAGCGGCAGTTGCATTGCCATTTGGTGTCTGCGACCAAGCGATGAGATACCGCGCCTGCGGCAGGTTGTATTTACGACCTCCGGAGGTAGTAAAGTCTGTTGTCGCCTCAGTCTGAGCCGGCCTGACGGCTCAGCAGGCGCCAGCGCGCACTCTGCGGCAGGCGGCTGACAAAGGCGTTCCAGTGCGCGGCGGTCAATTGCAGCAGCGCCTGCTGCTCGGCGGCCAACTGATCGTCACGTTGCCAGACGCAGTCTTCCCATAGCCCCTCAAAACGCTGCTGCGGATGCTGGCGCTGCTGCTCCAGCAACTGCGCCAGGTGAGCCGACTGCGCCTGCAGGTGCTCAGCACTCAGCGCGCCCAAGTCCTGCAGGCTGGTCTGCAGAAAAGCATCGACCGCGGACTCGATGCACCGGTGCGAGCGGTCCGGTGACTGCACCAGCAACAGCAAGCCCGCACGGCCCGCCCGCCGGTGCAGCCGGGCGACGACCCAGTAGCCGAGCTGTTGCCGCGTGCGCAGCTCGGCGAAGAACGGGTCCGCCAGATGGTGATGCAGCAGACGCCAGCAGGCCGCCTCCTGCAGGCTGTCGTCGGCAGCCGACAGATAAAGCAGCTGGGCGCGGTCCGTGTGCTTGCAGCTGACCTCGCTGACCTGCAGCTGCCGGGGCGCCAGCGGCGGCATGGGGCATTGCCAGCCAAACGGCTGCATCAGCGCCGGACACAGGTTGACCAGCAGTTTGGCAATCTGCGAACGCTCGGCCTCCGGCCAGCGACTGGGTTTGAGCCAGATAATCTGCGCCTGCGCGCACAGGTGTTGCCAGAGCAGCTGCGGGTCACGCGGCCGCCAGGCGCTGAGCGAACGCTCCTGTTCAAGGGTCTGCAGCAGTCGCCAGGCGGGCAAGGCATCCTGCTCCTGCTGCATCCAGCGCCGGCTGCGGCGTTCGATCAACGGCAGCTGGGCGGCGGCGGGCGGTGCCTGCAGCTGCTGCAGCAACTCACGCACAAAACCGGGCAGCAAGGCTGGTGGGCCCATGACATCAAGCACCAGTTGGCCCGGTGCGAGGGACCAGCTCAGCTCAATGCCTACCTGCTTGCCCCACTGCTGCAACGCCTCGCTGCGTAGCGACCAGCAGGCCTGCAGCCAGCGCCGATCAGCTCGACTGGCTTCGCTCTCGGGCCAGCACCAGGCCAGCCGGGTCCGCAGCCCGCCGGCCTGCGGTGCAAAGCGGGTCAAACGCAGGCCCGGCAACAGGGTAGACCAGCGCAGCCCTTCGGCGGCCTCCGGCAACGGCCCGAGGCAGGGGCCTGCACGGCCCTGCAAATTGGCCACAGCGGCCGGAGCAACCTGCAGTGCCAACGCCCGCCAGGGCGTATCGGTGTACGCGCAGCGCTCGGCCCCGAACAGGCGTGGCAAGCGCTGCAACACCAGGCGGTTGGCCGGTGTCAGCTGCCCGACAAGCTGCTGCCACTGCGTCTGGCTCAGGAAATCCAACGCCACGCCCGGCAGGTCGAGTACCTGCTCGACAGGCAGGGCCAGCAGACGTTCCGCGTAATGTCGGCAAGCAACGAGCATGTCGCCCTGGGGGCCGAGATCAAAGGCGGTCTGTGCCATGGTTCGGCGCGCGTCCTGCGGCCACTGCGCGGGGTCCTGAATGGCCATGGCCTGCAGCCAGCCATCCAGCTCGGCCAGCAGCAGCCCAGGCTCGGCGTCAACGCTGCGCAGCTCCAGCCGCAGCAGCGCCTGACCACCGGCATCGGCGTGCAGCGTCGCGCGCAGCTCGTCCAGCAAGCCCCTGTCGCGCAGATACCCCAGGGCACCGGCTGGCGCCGCGCTGTTCAGCCAATCACACAGCCAACGCGCCGCCGCGCCATGCACATCGCACGCACTCAGCGGATACAGCACCAGGCATTCGGCCTGGCTACTGGGGCCCTGCCACTGCACCAGCCGCGGCAGCTGTCCGCTGGCAAACAACGGCAGTACAAAAGGCTCCGGTGCCCGCCCCGCCATCAGTTGCTCGGCGCTGGCCTGCGCCAACGCCTGCAGCTGCTCTGGCGCCTGTGGCCCATGCAGCACCAGTGCCATGCTGCCCGCGCGGTAGTGAATCCCGTGCCACTGTGTCAGCCGTTCAGCCAGCACCTCGGCGTCGCCGTCCAGCGAGCGGGCGTTGCCCGCGCTGAAGCGGCTGAGCGGGTGTTCGGGGTGAATCTGAGTGGCCAGGACGGCCTGGGCATGAATGTCGTCATCGGCCAGCCGGGTGTGAAACTCGGCGTCGATCACCTGCCGTTCCTGCCCCACCTGCTCGGGGGCAAACAAGGGAGCCGCCAGCATGTCGGTGAGCTGCGCCAGACAGGGTTGCAGCCCCTCGGGGCTGACCGAGAAAAAGAAGCGCGTGGCGTCCGGCGCGGTGCTGGCGTTAAAACGCCCGCCCCACTGCGCCACCAGTGCGGGGAAGGAACCTGGCACCGGCCACTGCCGCGAGCCCATGAACAGCATGTGTTCCAGCAAGTGCGCCAGCCCCGGCAGGTCATCGGGCTCGGCATGACTGCCGGCAGCGACCTGCACCACCGCAGTCGCGGCGCAAGCGTCAGGGTCGTGGATCAGCAGGCATAACAGCCCGTTGGCCGCACGGTACAGTTGATAATCCCGCTGATCAGCGGGTTGCAGAGATAGACAAACGGGAGACACGGCTAGCTACGCAGAAAAGAGGCCAGCAGCCAGCTTAAAGCAACGGTGCAACGCCTCCGGAAAACCGCGACCAAAGTAGTAGATAGCAACGACGGATGGTTAAGGAAGCGCTGAATAATTCCACACGCCCTTTGCACGCTTGAGCGCCCGCCCTGCGTGGCGTTCAGGCTGGGCCGGATGCGGTCCAACCTGAACGCCAGAGGGTTTGTGGATTTAATCAGTGCTTCCTCAAGGCGCAACATGCGCCGGCTCTGTCGCCACGCCCCTCACCCGCCGTCAGCCATGGATCGACCAGACAGGACGCGGGGCGCGGCGACAGACGGCGCAGCCTCAGAATGCCAGACGCGCCCCGATGGTCAGGTTGCGACCGGGCAGCAGCACTTCATCCTTGATGTAGGAGCTGTGCTGACGCGCTTTTTCATCCAGCAGGTTGTTGCCGCGCAAGAACAGCAGATAGTCGCTCTCGCCCAGCACGCCGCGCCAGCTCAGGCCGGCACCCAGCAAGGTGTAGTCGCCGGTCTCGGTCTCGTAGTCGGCGGTACGATCCTGACGCATCACCTGAGTCGCTTCCACATGCGCTCCCAGGTGGCTGGTCAGACGCTGGTCGACGCGCAGGCCATAGCGGTCTGCCGGGATACGCGGCAGGTCGCCGCCATCCTTCAGCTTGCCGCGCACGCTGTCGCCGAACAGAGTCAGCCCGGTCGAACCGGTTGCCTGCCAGCTGATGCTGCCCTCCAGACCATGCAGCACGGCATCGGCCTGGCTGTACTGCACTACGCGATAGCCGGCGCCCGGGTCATCACCGGTGTCGGCGGCGTAGATGAAGTCATCAACATCATTGCGGTACACGCTGACATCAAAGGTAACCGGCCCTTGGATGCGACGCAGCCCCAGCTCCATGTTGACGCTGGTCTCGCGGTCCAGGTCGGGGTCACCGATTTCCACCGTGCGGGTGGCGGCATGCGGGCCGTTGGCGTACAGCTCTTCTGCAGCAGGCAGGCGCTGGGAGCGCGAAAGCGAGCCGTAGAGCACCAGCTCGGGCTGGAACTGCCAGCTGGCGCCAACCGACACCGATGTGCCTTTGTGGTCGGCGTCATCGTTGCCGTCCTTGCGCTCGATCGACTGCCACTCCTGACGCAGACCAACCTCGTAGATCCAGTCGCCCTGCTCATAGCTTTCCAGCAAGAAGAGTGCGCGGTTGTGGGTCAGGGTCGGCGGTACATAATCTTCTTCACCGGTGGCGGCAAAGTCGCGACGGCTCAACTGGGTACCGATCACCCCGCGCCAGCCGGCAATCGGGTTGTGGGTCAGCTCGACGCGCCCTTCCGTGCCACGGTTGGTGAAGCGCGTGCCCGCTTCAGCACCCTCCATTTCGACGTGTTCGTAATCGGTATCGGCAACGCGCACACGAATGCGCTCAAAGCCGCTGAAGGGGTCTTGGTAGTCAGCGCGCAGGTCCCAGCGACGTTGCTTCATATCGATGTAGGCCTGACCGTGCTCCTCGTGCTCATGATCATGATCATGATCATCGTCGTGATCGTGGTCGTCGTCATGATCGTCATCGTGGTCATCATCATGGTCGTCGTCGTGGTCATGACCGTGGTCATGCTCTACGCAGTGCCAGTCCGCCGGCCCATGGGTGTGACAATCGGCATGCTCGTGCGCCAGCAGGCCATACTCGCGATCCTGACGGCTGTAGGCCAGGCCCACATAGCCGCGATCAGTGATCCAGCTCAGCCCCAGCGCAGAGGACTCGGTCTCGTTGTAAGCCCCTTCCTGCGTGGACGGAGAACCGGGAATGTTGTAGGGGTCAGCCTCGCTCTTGGCACCCTCGATGCGCGCCGCAAACTGGCCCGCGCCCAGGGTCAGGCCGACTGCGCCGGTGCGCTCATCGGCAACGGTGTTGCCGCGCAGGTCAATCTCACCCTCATAGCCGCGCTCGGGAATGTAGGTCGGTACGCGACGGTCAATCAGGTTGACCACCCCACCAATAGCACCGCCGCCATACAGCAAGGTCGACGGCCCTTTTAGCACCTCAACCCGCTCCAGCAGCGCGGTATCGGCGGTCACCGCATGGTCCGGGCTGATCGTCGAGGCATCCATCACGTCTGCCCCATCGCTCAGCACCCGTACCCGCGCCCCATCCAGGCCGCGGATCACAGGTCGGCTGGCGCCTGGCCCAAAGTTGCTGGCCTGTACACCCGGCAGCGACTCAAGGCTGTCTGCCAGCCCGGTCTCGCGCTGATTGATCCACTCGTCCCCCTGCAGCACGGCAGCAGGCTGGGTCATGCGATCGGCGGATTGTTCCAGTGCAGAAGCACTGACTGTGACACTGGGTAACGTGAGCGATTCATCGGCATGGGCAGACACGCTGGCCGCAGCAACGGCCAGTGCCAGCGCCAAGGGGGATTTGGCAGGCAACATGAAGACTCCCTAGCAAGTCGTGATTGGAATAAAGGGCAGAAAAGTAAGCGGAAGATACTATTTGATATAACGTAACAGTAAAAGCGGAAAGTTATGATATTACATATTTATAACAAATCCGATGATTTCGCTTATCGATGCAACCACTCCCCCGCACCGGCGATATCCTGATCAGCCACCTCTGGTAGCCCATGTCACTGCCACAAAAACGACAAAGCCGGCCCTGTGGCCGGCTTGCTGGACTGGCGTCGCTATTTACTGCTCAACGGCAACGCTTTCCAGCCAGGTGCGAATGGCCCACAGGGCTTCCTGGCTGACAAAGTCGGCCATGCGCGGCATATAAACCCGACCATCGCGCACAGCGCCATTGATGACGCGTTGCTTGAACCACTCATCGCCGTAGTCACCGGTTTCGAGATAGCGCAGATCCGGGTTGATACCACCAGAGATGCCGTCCAGGCCATGGCAGGCCGCGCAGTTCTGGTTATAGGCTGAGGCCCCTACCTGAATGGCGAGGTCATGCTGGGGGTGCCCTTCGCGGTAGGGGTTGGTGTCGCGCCATTCCTCGCCCAGGTTCTCCAGTCCCTTGGTGTCGACCGCCTGAGGGGTGACGTTGCCGTGGGCAAACGCCTGACCGGCGACCAGTGCCAGGCCCAGCGCGGTCATTTTCAGTGTGTTCTTGTAATGGTTCATACTGCTCACCTCTTGGCCGTTTATTACGGATTTGACGATGAGCATGGTAGGTAGCGGCGCCCCGGCGCCCAATGCTGCTTTGGTGGCCGCGCGCTAGTTCGTTGGTAGTAGAAACGGCCTGCAGCCCGCCTTGGAACGCCCGCAGCAGAGGCGTTGCAGCTTTTTCGAAAACAGTCTCACCCGCTCTTGGATCAGGTTTTCTCCGTCCTAAGTACTGCTCCCTCCTACCCCCTACCAAGCGCCAGCCAACCGGGAACTCTTCCCGCCACATCCGGGCATTTTTCCGTATCGACCGGGCCAGCCACGCGACCACCATGAGCCGTGGATCAGCCCCGCTGAACACCCCAACTATCGACAGGAAAACTGCCATGAAAACAACAAGACATTCCTCGCTGAAACCGATCAGCCAGGCGATCAAGGGCATCGTGATTGCCGCCAGCTTTGGTCTGGCTGCCAATCCGGCCGCCGCCACGCCGGTCACCTGGGACGACATTGCCAACGACCACATGACCACCAACAACGTGCTGATGTACGGCATGGGCACCAACGCCCAACGTTACAGCCCGCTGAACCAGGTTAACGCCGACAACGTGTTCAAACTGACACCGGCCTGGACCTTCTCCTTTGGTGATGAAAAACAACGTGGTCAGGAGTCCCAGGCCATCGTTCACGACGGGGTGATCTACGTCACCGGTTCCTACTCACGCATCTTCGCCCTGGACGCCAAAACCGGCCGCCGTCTGTGGAGCTATTCGCACCGCCTGCCCGATGATATCCGCCCCTGCTGTGACGTCGTCAACCGCGGCGCCGCTATCTACGGCGACCTGGTTTTCTTCGGCACCCTGGACGCCAGCGTTGTGGCGCTGAACAAGGACACCGGCAAGGTCGTCTGGCGCGAGAAGTTTGCCGATCACAAGGCGGGTTACACCATGACCGGCGCCCCGACCATCGTGCAGGACCAGACCACTGGCCGCGCCCTGCTGATCCACGGCTCCTCGGGTGACGAGTTCGGTGTGGTCGGCAAGCTGTTCGCCCGCGATCCGCTGACCGGTGAAGAGATCTGGATGCGCCCCTTCGTGGAAGGCCACATGGGCCGCCTGAACGGCGAAGACAGCACCCCCACCGGCGACATCAAAGCGCCCTCCTGGCCGGATGACCCGAACTCTCCGACCGGCAAGGTCGAGGCCTGGAGTCAGGGCGGTGGTGCGCCGTGGCAGAGCGCCAGCTTTGATGCTGCCACCAACACCATCATCATCGGTGCGGGTAACCCGGCGCCGTGGAACGGCTGGGCGCGCACGCCGGAAGACGGCAACCCGGCTGACTATGACAGCCTGTATACCTCCGGTCAGGTTGGCGTTGATCCCAGCACCGGTGAGGTCAAGTGGTTCTACCAGCACACCCCGAACGACACTTGGGACTTCTCCGGCAACAACGAGCTGGTGCTGTTCGACTACGAGCAGGACGGCGAAAAAGTACCGGCCACCGCGCACGCTGACCGCAACGGCTTCTTCTACGTGGTCAACCGCGAAGACGGCAAGCTGATGAACGCCTTCCCGTTTGTCGACAACATCACTTGGGCCAGCGGCATCGACCTGGAAACCGGTCGCCCGATCGAGAACGAAGGTCAGCGTCCGCCGCGCCTGGAAGAAGGTCAGGAGCGCAGCGAAGCGATCGAGGTCTCCCCGCCGTTCCTCGGTGGCAAGAACTGGAACCCCATGGCCTACAGCCGCGACACCGGCCTGTTCTACGTGCCGGCCAACCACTGGAAAGAGGACTACTGGACCGAGCAGGTCAGCTACACCAAAGGCTCCGCATACCTGGGCATGGGCTTCCGCATCAAGCGCATGTTTGATGATCACGTGGGCATCCTGCGCGCGATGGACCCGCAGACCGGCAACGTCGCCTGGGAACACAAAGAGCCCCTGCCCCTCTGGGCCGGCGTGCTGGCCACTGGCGGCAATCTGGTCTTCACCGGCACCGGCGATGGCTTCTTCAAGGCCTTCAACGCGGAAACCGGCGAGCAGCTGTGGGAGTTCCAGACCGGTACCGGCGTCATCTCCCCGCCGATCACCTGGGAACAGGACGGCGAGCAGTACATCGGTGTCACCACCGGTTACGGCGGCGCGGTTCCGCTGTGGGGCGGCGATATGGCTGAGCTGACCAAGCCAGTTGCCCAAGGTGGCTCCTTCTGGGTCTTCAAACTGCCCAGCTGGGCTAACGAGTAATCCCTGCCATGCCCTGCCCGCCCTGCGGGCAGGGCTCTGGAGACCGACATGAAACAGCTTCCTCTCGTCTGTGCCACATTACTCGCCCTCGGCAGCACGCAGTTGCAGGCCCAAAGCGCCGACCTGGCTGAAGAAGATATCCAGTCCATCAACGGTTGCGCGATAATGCCCGGCACCAGTTGCCCCGGAGCGGATTTGCGCGGCGCCGACCTGCGCCACATGGATCTGCGCAAGGCAGATCTGACCGGCGCCAACCTCAGCGGCGCCGACCTGCGCCACGCCATTCTTGATCAGGCCCGGCTGGATCAGGCCAACCTGCAAAATGCCAACCTGGCCCGTGCCAGCCTGCAGCAAACCGCCATGCGTGGAGCCAACGCCGACGGCGCCAACTTTATGGGCGCCAGCGCCTGGAACCTCACCGCTCAGGGCGCCAGCTTCAACGGCACCGACTTTACCGGCGCCAACCTCGAATTCTCCCGCTTCAGCGGGGCCACCCTGCACAATGCCATCCTGCGCGCCGCCAATCTGGAAATGGCCTGGCTGCCCAAAGCGGACATGGCGGGCGCCGACCTGCGCGACGCCAACCTGCAGGAGTCAAAACTCAACCACGCCAATCTCAGCGACGCCAACCTGGAAGGCGCCCGTCTGCACTACGGCACCTTCCTGGACGTCACCATGACCGACTGCACCGCCTGTCCGGTGGATTGGGAGTAGAACGAAAAAAGCCGGGCAGTCAAAGACTGTCCGGCTGTCGGTACTGCGCAGCAGATGTCAGTTGTCGCTCAGCACCGCCGGCGTAATGATGTTGAAGCCGCTGCTGAAGGTATCCAGCGACGCCATCAATCGGTCAACTTGGGCGGCATCACCCTCGATGGTCACACGCTTGCTGGCAATCGCCTGTTCCAGCGCTTCAGCACGCAATCCCAGCTCAGGTAGCAGCCCCTGCGACAGACTGATCTCGGCTGCGGCATCATCCCGACGCGTATTCTCACGGTAGGTCAGCACACCGTTGCGCAGTGACATCGCATACCAGCTATTGCTTTCACTGAAGTGCCAGTTGATGCAGCTATCAACGCCTGCCATGCGGTTCGCGTTCAAGCGCACCGCCAGTACGTCGAAGAACTGCGCCGGGGTAATGGCCTGCAGCAGATCCGGCGCAATACCGCCGCTGGCACCAGCGGAGATGGACGGATTGACGCCGTGGCGCAACTCCATCGCCCCCGTCAGGTAGGCGTTACGCCAGGTGGTGTTCTCGGTCTGATAGGCCATCTGCTCCAGGGCATCGGCCTGCAGATCGCGGGCGGGCTGATTGTCCGGCTCGGCAAACACCACCTTGTTGACAACCTCGGCCACCCAGCGGTAGTCACCGGCGTCGAAGGAGGCGCGAGCGCGCTCCAGAACAGAGTCTGCACCGCCCATCCAGTCGACGTGGCGACGCGCGGATTCAACGGTCGGCAGCGGGTTCAGGTTGGCCGGGTTGGCATCGTAGAAGCCCATGTAGCGCTGATAGACCGCCCGTACGTTGTGGCTGACCGAGCCGTAATAGTCACGGGCGTACCAGCGCTGAGCGACCGGGTCAGGCAGCTTGCGCAGGTGGTCGGTGATATCCAGCGGCGTCAAGCCGTGGTTCAGCAGGCGCAGGGTTTCGTCGTTCAGGAAGGCATACATGTCGCGCTGGTCTTCCAGGAAGGTGCGGATATTGTCCTTACCCCAGGTCGGCCAGTGGTGCTGGGCAAACAGCACATCGGAGCGGTCGCCATAGCGCGCCAGGGCATCGTCCAGGTAGTAGGACCAGATTTTCGGGTCGCGCACCAGCGCGCCGCGGATAGTCAGAATATTGTGCTGGCAACGGCAGGCGTTCTCGGCCATGCACAGGGCACGCAGGGTCGGGAAGTACAGGTTCATTTCCGCCGGCGCTTCGGTACCCGGAGTGAGCTGGAACTCGATTTCCAGACCGTCGATGACGTGGGTCTCGATGTCATCCTTGATGTCCATGGTCGGCGCAATCAGGGTCACGGTGCCGCGCGAGGTTGCCTTGCCCAAACCCGCATCTACCTGGCCTTTGGGGCCCTTGGGCAGCAAGCCGCCGTACATGTACTGGGCGCGGCGGCGCATCGCCGGGCCGGCCAGGATGTTCTCGCTGACGGTCTCTTCCATAAAGCCTTCGGGCGCAATGATCGACACCTTGCCGGCTTTCACATCGGCTTCATCAACCACCCCCTTGACGCCGCCGAAGTGGTCGACATGACTGTGGGTGTAGATGACCGAGAGTACCGGCCGTTTCGGGCGGTGCTCGTAGTACAGTTCAAGACCGGCACGTGCGACTTCCATCGAGACCAGCGGGTCCATGATGATCAGGCCGGTATCCCCCTCAATGATATTCATGTTCGACAGGTCGAAACCGCGAATCTGGTAGATCCGGTCGGTAACCTTGAACAGACCGGCGATGTTGTTCAAGCGCGCCAGACGCCACAGGCTGGGGTTGACCGTCAGCGGCGCACGTTCTTGCTCAACGAAACTGTAGGCATGAAAGTGCCAGGCGGTCTTGCCGTCAGCACGCTTGACCGAGTCCACGCTGGGCTTGGCAATCAGGCCACGCCAGGCATCGGTGAAATCGGCGTCATCCTCGAACGGCATGCTGCTCAGGCAGGCGTTGTGCAAGCGAACGGTTTCCGGCTGTGCGTCATTGCCTTCCAGTCTCGGCGTGCGCGACGTGTCGGTACTCATGGGTGAAATACTCCTGATCAGCTGTTTGCGCCGTGCGGCGTCATGGATGTTGTTTTTGTGTCTGCCAGCCTGGGCTGTGATCGTCTGCAAACAGATGACCACGCAGGGCCTCGAGCAATAGCGCGCCGCATTGATGAAGCCGCGCCTCGTCGGCACGGAACGCCGGCATCATGATGCTCAGGACACCGCACACCGCACCGCTACTGCTGAAAATCGGGGCGGCAGCTGCTGTTGCACCGTCTACCCGCTCACTCACCGAAGTCGCGTATCCCTGCGCCACGACCTTGTCCAGCTGCCCGCGCAGTCGGTCGGCAGCGGCAGCCGTGATGGACCTGTCGGCCGCTGCCGCGTGCTGCAGCAAGCGCTCGCGCTCCGCGCTGGCAAGGAAGGCCAGCTCTGCCTTACCGGCCGCGCCCAGATACAGCGGAAAGCGCTGGCCAACATCCAGCACGTAGCGCACCGGCTGCCGGCTGGGTTGGACGGCAATCAGCACGTGCTCATCACCGCTGCGGCGGAACAGCGACAGCGTCTCGCCGGTCTCGTCCGCCAACCGCACCATGATCGGCATAAGCTGGCTGGTCAGATCGGTCTCGGCCAGCAATGGCCCGGCCAGCTCCAGCACCTTCATGGTCATGCGCCAGCGCGGCAGTTCATGGCCGAGCGGCTCCACCATGCCCTGCTCGACCAACGGCACCAGCAGTTCCCGCAGCTGGAATTCAGCCAGCCCGAGCTGGGCGCTCAAGTCCGCCAGCGCAACGCCACGGGCACCACCGGCACCCAGCGCGCTCAATAGCGCCAGCAGCTGCGGAACTGCCATGGCAGCGGTCTGCCGGCCCGTTGGGAAATAACGCTTGTCGCTCTCCCGGCGCTGTACGTAGCCCTTGTCTTCGAGCGTCTGCAACACGCGAAACATCACCGGTTTGGATTCGTTCGCCAGCGCGGCAAGCTCGGTCAGCGACAGCGGCGTGGTTGCGGCTTCGATCAATTCAAGCGCTTCCAGCCCCTTGGCGAGCGTGCGCAGCTGTGCCTTTGGCTCAGTCATTTTCTATCTCCGTAACCTATTACTATATTTGTAATACGCAGCACGTTGTGTCAACCTCCGGCTCACATATCATCGACCCGTCAGCCGAACAGACAAGCCGCCATGAACATCAAAGCCAGGCTCTGGGCCGCGTGCTTCCAACTCCTTCCCTTCCTGCGCTGGGGCAAACCGGCAGCGGATCAGCTCAGAGCGGATCTGGTAGCCGGGGTTACCGTCGGCCTGGTGCTCATTCCCCAGGCCCTCGCCTACGCCCAGCTCGCCGGCATGCCGCCGGTCACCGGGCTCTACGCCGCGCTGCTGCCGGGGATCGTCGGCGCGCTGTTTGGCTCGTCGTCCCTGCTGGCAGTCGGTCCGGTCGCGCTCAGCAGCCTGCTGACCTTCGCCGCGCTGCAACCGCTGGCCGAGCCGGGTTCCAGCCTGTGGGTCAGCATGGCGATCTGGCTGGCTATCTATTCCGGGCTGATCCAGCTGGCCATGGGTGCCCTGCGTATGGGCGCGGCGGCCAACATCATTTCCAACGCGGTGATTCAGGGCTTCATCAATGCTGCGGCGGTCATCATTATCCTGTCGCAGTTGCCATCGTTGTTTGGCTTTGCCGAGGTGGCCGGTGACAACTGGCTGCTGCGCCTGCGCCACGCCTGGCAAGCTGATGCCGACCGTGTGCTCACTACCGCGTTGTTCGGCGGCGGCAGCATTCTCGCCCTGCTGCTATGCAAGCAGCTGGTTCCGCGCCTACCGGCCATAGTACTGGTCTGCCTGGCCGGCATCGGCATCAGCAGTGCTATCGGCTTTGCCAGCCTGGGTGGCAGCGTCGTCGGTCAGATCGCCTCCGGCCTGCCCTCGCTCGGCCTGCCGACGGGGCTGACACTGGAGCAACACCTGGCGTTGCTGACCCCAGCGGTGGTGATCGCGCTGATCAGCTTTACCGAAGCCATGTCCAGCTGCCGCACCATGTCACGACTGACCCGCGAAACCTGGAACCGCAATCAGGAGCTGATCGGCCAGGGCCTGGCCAAGATCGCCAGTGGCGCCAGTGGCGGCTTCCCGGTCAGCGGCTCCTTCTCCCGCACCGCGCTGAATGCCTACAGCGGTGCGCGCAGCGCCTGGTCGACCATCATCACCTCGCTGATCGTGCTGGTCTGTCTGCTGGGTTTTACCGATCTGCTGCACAACCTGCCCAAGGCGGTGCTGGCGGCAGTGATCATTGTGCCGGTGCTGCGGCTGATCGACATACCGAGCCTGCTCAAGCTGCTGCGCACCACCCCAAAAGATGGCGCCGTGGCGCTGATTACCCTGGGCGTTACCCTGGCAACGGTGCCCAATCTCTACTGGGGCATCATCGCCGGCATTCTGGCTTCGGTGGTGCTCTTTCTTTATCGCTATGCCGTGCCACGCATCATCGAGCTGGGCGTACACGACAGCGGCGCCCTGCGGGATCGCCAGCTCTACGGCCTGCCAGCCATCGCCGATGACGTACTGGGCATTCGCATGGACGCCTCGCTCTCCTACCTGACAGCCCCCGTACTGGAAAGCTACATACGCCGGCGGATCGACACACTCGATATCCGCCATCTGCTGCTCTCGGCCACGGCGATCAACCAGATCGACTCGACGGGCCTGGATACCCTGCACGAAATCTGGCTGCTACTGAACTCGCGCGGCATCAGACTGTATCTATCCGGCGCCAAGCTGCCGTTACGCACGGCGCTGCATCAGCAGGGCTATCTGGCGCTGTTTGGTGAGGATTGTCTGCTCGCCTCCGACGCACAGGCGGTGGCACTGCTCAGGGGCGATCAAGCGCCCAGCTGATCGCTGCCCCTCTCCGGTTGCCAATGACTGCGGCCGTGCCGGCCTCCCCTGTATGCCCCGTTCGTTCATTGGCCCTTCGCACCGCTGCCCCGCCTGTCTTCTCAAGACCACGTCACTTGAAAAAAACCTTTTGACCTCAAGTCAACTTGAGCATTTATAACGTGCCTCGCTTCCTGGAAATAACTGCAGCAAGGAAGCTGCCTTTGCCGAATACACCCTTTCTGCCTGGGCAGGCGGGCGGCCAAAAGCCCCCGCCAACCTACGTCTGACTGCGCCGTGCGACATGCCAGCACCAGGCATGCAAGCCGCGCGTGCATGACCCTCTTTAGACCTTTCGCATTGGAGCACGCAGCACATGACTACCTCTCTGCCACCCAGGCGGAGTGCTGGTTGGAAAGCCAGCGCCATCGTTCTGATTATCATCGCCCTGATCTCAACCGGCCTGTGGTTCTGGCGTGCCTCGCTCCATTCGGGCGGCGGCTGGCAGGGCGGCGGTGCCACTGCAGGCGGCAAGCGACTGAAGCACCTGCCCAGGCAACTCCAGACATAATACGGTGCCGGGCACTCGTTGCCCGGCTCAACACAATGCCGGCACTCTGCTACTGTTAAAAGGAAAGATGACTGTCGACCGGCAGGTGCCGCTTGAACCCCTATAGCCAATTCATCGAAACGCTCCGCGATGACATAGCGCTCATGTACAACAGTGATGAGCACGAAATGGCTTTGCTGCGCGGCGCGCACCTCACCTCGGTCATCCGCGTCACGCCCCCGATGATGTTCGCCAACATAGGCTCGGGCAGTTGCATCCTGCTCAGTTTTTACCCCGTTATTCCAACCGGACTCTGGGTCTGGTTCGCCGCGCTGACGCTGATCTGCGCGCTGGCCTGCTGGAGCTGGTGGCATATGCGCGACAAGGTGCTGACGACCGCCAGCGTGCGCCGACTCAAGGGCTCTACTGTGCATGCCGCAGCGCTGGCCGGCACCTGGGCGGTCATGATCGTTATCTGGTTTCCGCAGGCAGGCGCGCTGCAACAGATGACCATCGCGACTCTGGTAACCGGCATGATCGGTGCCGGCGGCTTTGTGCTGAGCCCTCTGCCCATGGCCAGCCTGGTTTACGTGGGCCTGTACACCCTGGCCTCTGTCCTCGCCCTACTGGCCTGTCTGGTGCTCAGGACGGAGGCCCATTATCTGGTTATTGCCCTGCTGTTAATGCTGTATTCACCCATGACGCTGATTGGCGCGCTGCTGTCCTGGCGCAAGTCCAGCGACCTGATCAAGGCACAGCGCCGAGCAGCGCGACAGGGTGAGATGCTGTCAGTCTTGCTGCATGACTTTGAGCTCGATGCCGGCGACGCCCTGTGGGAAACAGATCGTGACGGTATGCTCAACCATGTTTCCCCTCGTCTTAAGGAGCTGCTCAGACTGCGACCGGACGAGCATGAGCACAAACGCTTCCTGCAAATACTCTGCGAGCGCAGCCCGGCGCTGTGTTACCTGATTGACGAACACATTGAGCGTCGGCAAAGCTTCCGCTCGCTGCCAATTTCCATAGAAGACGAGCACGGTGTGCGTCACCTGACCCTGACCGGCAAGGTTCTGCTTGATGAGCAGGACCGCTTTGCCGGGCGCCGGGGCATCATCAGCGACGTCACCGACAAGGTGAACAATGAGCGCATGTTGCGCACCCTGGCGCATACCGACTCACTGACCGGCCTGGCCAACCGCTTCAAGCTACGCGATACCATCAGCGGCCTGGTCAGCCGAGATATGCAGCTCGCGCTGCTGTCGGTAGACCTGGACCGCTTCAAGAGCGTGAACGACAACCACGGACACAGCACCGGCGACGCGCTGCTGCAAGTCATTGGCAGACGACTGACCGCCTGCGCCGGGGACAATACGCTAGTCGCCCGCCTGGGAGGCGATGAGTTTGCCATCGCGCTCTGGCCGATCAGCGACGACCGTGAACCCATCGCGTTGGCGCAGCGCGTCATCGACAGCCTGAGCGAGCCGATCGCCGTTGCCGAGCGCGAATTTCGTATTGGCGCTAGCGTGGGTATCAGTCTGCGCATGTCGGCAGGGCCGCACATGGATGACCTGATGGTGCAGTCAGATATGGCCCTATATGAGTCGAAGGCCGCCGGCCGTGGCTGCTGGTCGCTGTATTCGGAGAAAATTGGTGAGCAAAGTCGTCGTCGACTGGCGATCGAAGATGGCCTGCGCCACGCGGTCGAGCGCGGCGAGATCTGCGTTCACTGGCAACCCAAGGTGAGCCTGGCCAGCTGGCGGATCACCGGTGCCGAAGCGTTAATGCGCTGGACCCACCCGGAACTGGGCCGCGTCGGCCCGGATGAGTTCATCCCCATTGCCGAGCAGTGCGGACTCATCGAGAACCTCGGGTACTATGTGCTGGAAGAGGCCTGCCGCGCGGCCACAACCGAGCTGCGGGGGCTGCTCATCTCAGTCAACGTGTCGGCGGTGCAGGTGCAGTTCGGCCACTTTCTGCAGGACCTCACCGCCCTGCTGGAGCACTATCAGTTGGAGCCGCAACGGCTGGAGCTGGAACTTACCGAGTCGGTCATCATCGATGATCCGGACCAAGCCCTCGATATGCTCACGGCCATTCGTCAGACCGGCGTAAGGCTTGCGCTGGACGACTTCGGCACCGGCTACTCGTCGCTCTCCTATCTGCGCACCTTTCCGTTCGACACCCTCAAGATCGACCGGTCCTTTATCACCGAGCTGCTGACCCGTCCGGACGCCCAGGCCATCGTCAGGATGATCTCGGGCCTGGCCATCACCCTAAACAAACGCACCGTGTGTGAAGGGGTGGAAAGCGCCGAACAACTGGACGTCATCCGCGCGCTGGGCTGCGACGAAATACAGGGCTACCTGATCTCGCCACCAGTGGCGTTGGAGGACTTTCCGACAGCGCTGCCGGAATGCCTCAGCAACGTCACGTAGACAACCAGCGAGCAGGGCAGACAGTCACTTGTGATTGGCGTGGTCCAGCAGAGCCGCCAAGTCCAGAATGTCGATCGACTTGTAACCCTGCTTCAACAGCCCTAACCCCTCCAGCCTGGCAAGCCCGGTATTAATACTCTGGCGGGTACTTCCCAGCATTTGCGCCAGGTGCTCCTGCGACACCTGCAACTGCAGCGATGGATTGTGAGCGCGTGATCCAAACCCATGCGCCATCAACCACAGCCGGCGGGCCAGCTTATGGTGGATCGTGCCCGGCTCACCAATGATCTGATAGGCCACACGTAGCTTGTTGATACTCAGACGTGCAATGTCTCGCCAGTATTTCGGATGATCATCCAGCCAGCGCTCAAAGGGTTTGCTTGGCACATATAGCACCAGCGAGTCCACATCGGCGACGGCATCACGAATGTAAGGCCTGCCGTCGATCAACGAGATATCACCGAACCAGTGACACGGCTGCAGATAGACCAGCAGCGACGGTGAGCCATCGTGCATTGAGCTGCTGAGGCGAATGGCCCCTTCGACAACGCAATACAGCGCGTGCCTGGCCAACTCCCCATCCCGATACACCGCTTCGCCTGCAGGGCACGGCTGAATTTTCGCATCGCGCAACAGAGCCTGCTTCAGCTCATCCGAGCACGAGGAAAACCAGGCGTCAGAACTGAGCTTATCCAGCAGCACATCAGCGTCGAGCAGCGTATCCATAATTTCGATTCAAAATTCAATTTTTTGACAGACTGCCAGTTTCCGGATGCATAGGCTAGCGAGCAAATAGTGTTAACCGATAACAGGCGGGAGTAGTCACGATGTTGCAGCACAATGAGTTCACCGGAAAGACCGTATTCGTCGCTGGCGGCACCAGCGGCATCAACCTCGGGATTGCCAAGGCCTTTGCCGCCGCAGGCGCAAAGGTTGCCGTATTCAGTCGTTCACAGGAGCGGGTGGACGCGGCCGTGGCGACGTTGCGAGAGCTTACCTCAGACGCCATGGGCTTCAGTGGCGATGTCAGGGATATGGCCAGTGTGCAGGATGCCCTGTCCAAAACGCATGAGGCATGGGGCACTATCGACGTGCTTTGCTCGGGCGCCGCAGGCAACTTTGTGGCCCCAGCTGCCGTCATGTCACCAAACGGCTTCAAGAGCGTCATGGACATCGACCTGCTCGGCAGCTTCCACGTGCTGCGCGCAGCCTATCCATACCTGACCAAGCCAGGCGCCTCCATTATCAACATTTCCGCGCCGCAGGCTTCCAAAGCCACGCCGATGCAGGCTCACGTCTGCGCGGCCAAAGCAGGCGTCGACATGCTGACCAAGGTGCTGGCGATGGAATGGGGTCCGGAAGGCGTTCGCGTCAACTCCATCGTTCCTGGCCCGATTGCCGGCACCGAGGGCATGGAACGACTGACCCCCACACCTGAATCCAAAGCGGCGGTGACCCAAAACATGCCCCTGCGCCGCTATGGCGAAATCTCGGACGTCGCCAATGTCGCGGTGATGCTCAGTTCCAGCGTATTCAACTACGTCACCGGCGTGGTCCTGCCTGTCGATGGTGGTGCATCGCTGGCCGGACCCGGACTGTTTGGCGGACAACCGTAAATAACAAATGCGCCATCCACACCCAAACAGGAAGGTATCTAGCGATGAAGAACAGTCATGATTCGAGCTACAAGCGTGCGCTCGCGCGCAAAGATCTAGCCGCACCCTTTGAAGCAATCGTGGTGGGTTCCGGAGCTGGAGGGCTAACCGCTGCGGCACTGCTTGCACTTGAGGGCAAGAAAGTACTGGTACTGGAGCAGCACGCGGTCATCGGTGGGTGTCTTCAGGTATTCAAGCGACCCGGGTTCGAGTGGGACGTCGGCTTGCATTACATCGGCGAAGTGCATCGTACAGGCCCCCTACGAAACCTCTTCGACAAAGTGACCCGCGGTAAACTCAAGTGGCAAAAGATGCCGGAGGTTTATAACCGCATCGCCATTGGCGACGAGGTCTATGACTACCATTCAGGAAGCGCCGCCTTTAAGGAACGCATGAAGGCATACTTTCCTGAAGAGTCGGACGCGATTGATCGCTACATCGATCTGATAAATCAAGCCAGCAGACCTGCCGGACAGTTCTTAGCCGCGCGCGCCATGCCCGAAGCCATGTCGAACAAAATGTTCGACGATATCGCGCCGCAATTCATGCCGCTGGCGGAAAAGACCACCCAGGAAGTACTTCAGTCCATCACCCGAAATCAAACGCTCATCGCTGTTCTTTGCGGCCACTTTGGCGACTACGCGAGCCTGCCAAGTGTTGCGTCGTTCGCCGTACATGCCGCAGTGATACGTCATTATCTGGATGGGGGGAGCTACCCAATCGGTGGCGCACAGGTCATTGCTGACGAGATGTCAGACACTATCCGCAGTGCTGGTGGGCTGGTGCTAGCAGGAGCGAAAGTCGATGCGTTCATTGAGCATAACGGCAAGGCGGTCGGCGTACGGATGGCCGGTGGAGAAGTGCTGGAGGCACCTCAGATCATCAGCGCAATCGGCATTCGCCAGACGCTACGCATGCTCGACACCAATGAGCACAGCAAGCAACTTGATGAACTGGCTGAAAAGGCTCGGTCGATGCCCAGCACGCTCCCGGCTGTCGTATTGAACATCGGCCTCAATGCCGACAACAGCGAGATAGAAGCCGGACCGGCCAATATCTGGATTCATCAGAGCGCAAACCAGGCTCAGGACTGGCAGGACTATGTGGCTGACCCGACAAGCCGACCAATGCCTTTACACTTCATTTCACAGCCTTCTGCCAAGGATCCAACCTGGCTCGACCGCTATCCCGGACGAAGCACCATGGATATCTGCAGTTTCACTGACTGGAACCTGTGGAAAGGCTTTGCTAACACAAGATGGAAGCAGCGCGGCGCTGAGTACGAAGACCTGAAAGCACGTCTCAGCGAGGAGATGCTGGAACAGGTCTATCGATTCTATCCCCGCGCCAAGGGGCATGTAGTCCATGCGGAGTTGGCAACACCCGTCAGCTTCAACGACTTTCTCGGTCGTACGACCGGTGACTTCATGTCGTTCGCCCCCACGCCCGATCGCTATAAACAACGCTGGACGCGCACATATAGTCCGATCAAAGGCCTTTTCTTCAGCGGCCAGGACGTCGCCATGGGCGGAGTAAGCGGAGCCATGGTAGGTGGCATGCTAGCGGCCTCTGCCGTGCTGGGCCGCGACCTTCTCCGAGAACTGAAGCAAGCTAACTGAGCTACTAAGTGACAATAATAAAACAGGAGAACACCATGATCAGAGTCACCGTTTCCTACCCACCGCACGAAAACTGCACATTTGATCACGACTACTATCAGAGCGCTCACGCCCAGTTGATCCGTGACCGCCTTGGCGCCCTGGGACTGATCAAACTGGAGATCGACCAAACGCTGCCTGATGGCTCCGGCGCCCAGCCTGCCAGCGTGGCCGCAGCGCACCTCTTTTTTGCGGACGTCGTCAGCTTCCAGGCAGCAATGGCCGCTGCCGGGCGAGAGCTGGGTGATGATCGGGAAAACTACACCGACATCATTCCCGTGGTGGTTGTCAGCCACGTCATCCAATAAGTCAGGACGCTGCCGTGAACGGATTAATGCAAGACAGGCCGTTGCTGATTTCGTCGCTGCTGACCCACGCGGAGCGCTACAGCGGTCAGGTAGAAGTCGTCTCTCGCCGCATCGAAGGAGACCTTCACCGCTACACCTGGGCCGATGTGGCGCAGCGCTCGCGACAGCTGGCCATGGCGCTGGATGAGCTAGGCCTGAAGCCGGGAAGCCGCGTTGCCAGTATTGCCTGGAACGGCTATCGCCACCTGGAGCTGTACTACGGTGTCAGTGGCTCGGAAAGGGTACTGCACACCGTCAACCCGCGCCTGCACAGCTCGCAGATTGCCTGGATACTGCAACACGCCGAGGACGAAGTGGTCTTCTTCGACGAGAGCTTCGCAACCCTGGTAGAGAGCCTCAAGCCACTGGCGCCGGGCGTCAAGCACTGGGTCATGTTGTGTGAGCCAGACGCGCTGGATAACACTGCCGATAGTGCAGGACTGTTAAGCTATGAAGCCCTGATCGCCGCGCAATCTGGCGACTATGTCTGGCCGGAATTCGACGAGCGCGCCGCCTCCAGCATGTGCTACACCAGCGGCACGACGGGCAACCCCAAGGCAGTGCTCTACTCGCATCGCTCAACCGTGCTGCATACACTGGTTCTGACCACGCCAAACGGATTGGGCGTCGGCAGCCAGGATGCACTGCTGCCCGTTGTTCCGATGTTTCACGTCAATGCCTGGGGCGTGCCCTACTGCGCCGCGCTGGCCGGTGCCAAACTGGTGCTCCCCGGCCCGGCGCTGGATGGGGCGTCGGTATACGACCTGATCGAGCGTGAGGGCGTCACACTCGCCCTTGGCGTACCCACGGTGTGGCAAACGCTGCTGGATCATATGGAGCGCCACCAGCACACCTTCAGCACCCTGAAGAAGACCTCTATCGGTGGCTCCGCCTGTTCGCCCAGCATGCAGCAATGTTTCGAAGACCAGCACAACGTCGAAGTGATTCACTGCTGGGGCATGACAGAAACCTCCCCTCTAGGCACCACATCGAAGCTGATGACACAGCATCAGGAGCTCAGCCGCGAAGAGCAGCAGCGGGTGCGACTCAAGCAAGGCAGACCGGTGTTCGGCATCGACATGCGCATTGTCGACGACCAGGGTATTGAGCAACCGTGGAACGGTAAGGCCGCCGGCCACCTGCAGGTCAAAGGACCCTGGGTCATCAGCGCCTACTACAAGGATGAAATAGACAACCGCCTGGATGATGGCTGGTTTGCTACTGGTGATGTCGCCACCATTGATGAGCATGCCTACCTGCAGCTGACCGACCGTAGCAAGGATGTGGTCAAGTCGGGCGGCGAATGGCTGTCCACCATTGACATCGAAAACATCGCGTTGAGCCACAACGGCGTAGCCCTGGCAGCCGCGATAGGCGTGCCCCACCCCAAATGGGACGAGCGGCCGGTAGTCGTCGTGCTCAAAAAGCCTGACGCCGAGGTCAGCGCCGAAGAGATTCTCGCGCTATACCCCGGTCGCCTGGCGAAGTGGCAGTCCCCTGACGATGTCATCTTTGTAGATGAGATGCCCTTGGGCGCAACGGGCAAGGTGTTGAAGACGCAGATTCGCCAACAGCTGCAGGGTTACACATTGCCTGATCTTGGTTCGTGACGATGAGTCATCCAGCGCGCTGCACAGCGCCAGTATCACGGCAACGTGATCTGGCCGCATCAGTCGCGCTGCCTCACTTGTCGACCCGCTTTAGCTCGTCAGGTTCGCCGCCGCGCAGTGGCGCACTTAAGTAGCTGAACAACGTTACGGTCAGACAACGCTGTGCTTAACGCCGCCTGACCCAACAACCTTCCTCTCTAAGGAGAAATACCGTGAAAAATGATGCTCTCATAATAACTGAGCTTCGCGGTGGCATTGCCTGGGTAACGATTAATCGTCCCGACAAACTAAACGCCCTGTCCGCCGCAGTGGTTACCGAATTACGAGAAAAAGTCACTGAACTGGAGGCCAACGACGAAGTACGCGTTATCGTCCTGCGCGGCGCTGGTAAGGCCTTCTCCGTCGGCTACGACATCGCTGAGGGCATCGCCAAAGGCGTTTCCAGCGCAGAAGACTGGCACAACGCACTGACTCGCAACGTCGATCTGTCGATGGCCGTCTGGGCTTGCACCAAACCGACCATTGCCGCAGTCGACGGCTGGTGCCTGGCGGGCGCGTGCGAGCTGGCAATGGCCTGCGACATGATCGTTGCCACCGACCGATCTCAATTCGGCGAACCGGAAATCCGCTTCGGCTCCGGCCCTGTGACACTGCTCATGCCCTTTTTGATTGGGCAGAAAAAAGCCAATGAACTGCTGCTGACCGGCGACGTCGTCTCTGCAGCAGCAGCCGAAGCAATGGGGCTGATCAACCACGTCGTGCCGGCAGCCGAGCTGGAAAAGACCGTCGACAAACTGGCCAAGAAAATCGCCATGACGCCTGCCGTTACCTTGCGCCTGACCAAGCTTGCACTGACCCGAGCCTATGAGGCGATGGGGTTAAGACAAGCCGTCACAGCCAACCTCGATGTCGTATCCATCCTCAACTCAGCCTACTCCCCCGAGAAAGCCGAGTTTGGCGAGCGGGTCAAAAGCCATGGACTACGCGAAGCATTGAACTGGCGGGACTCGCGTTACGGTTCGCTTTAGCACAGGGGGTCAGCAAGCAAAAAAGGCGCGCCTACTGCAGCGTAGGTCAGCGCCGCCGAGTACGCGCAGATTACCAACAAGATCGAAAAGCACTTGGTGACCTTGGTAAAGCGGCCTACGACATTTGTTACAACTCTGAAGCTATCAGCCAAAGCGAACGCGACCAGATTCATTTTTTACCTCGCGGCACGCTCAATCGTCTTCAAGCTCACCAAAGGCAGTGCTCCGGATATCGCGCAGATGAACGCTCGCGTGCGCGGAATGGTCGGCGAAGCGCTGAGGGCATTGAGGAGATATTCAAGCTGGGCGAAAACGGCACCGCTGAGATAGACATCTTTGATGACGACTATCTGGCCAAGATCGAGAAAATAAAACTGCCCAACACCCGCATCAAGCTGTTGCAGCACCTGCTGGCCAAGCATGGCTACCCGCCGGTAGACCGGGATAAAGTGTATAAAGAAATCTTCGAGCAAGCGGAGAATTACAAGACACACAGAGCCTCTCTGTCCGCCTCGTGATAACCGCTGAGTGATTGGTCGGCCGCCATTTCTATAAGTTGGCTATGGCCTGATCAATCACTATCCAGCGTTAACCCCGGCACACACTCTATTGATTATTATCCGTCAGCGCATAGCCAAGCCGCTCTTGCATCACGGCAAGGCAAAAGCGGCACATTTGGACATATAGGCAAACAGCAATAGGCAATAATTCGCGAGCATTGTTTTATCTTGCCTGCAAGCACCGCAAAACGGCGCCTACGCATCACCTCCAGAAGAAAATCAAATTCTGCTCAAGAGGATTAGGCATTCACTCGACAGCATATGTGTATCGCGTTTTTCGCCAACTCTTTACCGTATCACCCAAGCAGAAAGCCAAAGCGCTTGCTCTGCAGGAATCTTGAAGGGGCCCATACAAGCAGTGTGCCTCAAGTCGAAATGGTTCTGGAGATACACAAAATGAAAGTGTCAAATCGCCCATCTTTTAATACATTGGCAGCGCTGGTATCAGCCGCCGTGCTCATTGGCTCCTCTGTTGGTGTTGCTCATGCCGAGGATGGCGCGGAGCTTCTTATTGAGCTGCGCAGCAAGGCGACAGAAATCAGTGCATCGCTCTATGAGGTACCGACAAACACCTATTTGGCCGAGGATGGCTCTGAGCGCTTCAAGGAGATGTTGCGCCGTAGAACAGAGAGTGAGTTTTCTGCCACTCACGGCGTGAAAGACTACCTGGCTGAAGACGGCTCTGAGCGCTTGCGCAAGCTATCGCAAAGCGCTGAACGAAAAGCATAGAACCCGCCAAACCACCAACCTGTTCGACTTAGCTCTACCAACGCAATGATTGTTCTGGTCGGGTTTGCTGTTGTGCCGACTCGGCCAAACGAGGGTTCTCTCCGAGAACCCTCCGAATAAACAAAAACGCCCAGCTAGTCGGGGACTGTGCCGTCTGAGGCTTCGTCAGGGATTATTCGGCGCTGCGCACCTCACCCCTCTTCGAGGGGCCGCCGTCGCTGTGCTCCGGCGTTCCTCGCCTGCGCGGCAGGCTCGGTCGAACGAGGGTTCTCACCGAGAGCTCACCGGATAAACAAAAACGCCCAGCTAGGCTGGGCGTTTTTGTTTATTGGCGGAGAGTCAGGGATTCGAACCCTGGGTACGGTTGCCCGTACAACGGATTTCGAATCCGTTTTCAGCCCGCACTTAACGGACTTCGCGTCCGGCAAGATACTGATTTTACTGATGGTCACTAAGCACCCTATAGGATACTGAGGGGATTATTTGGGGGAATGCTCCCCCAAAATTGCACCAACCCACTAGGAGGGATGGATGATCACTGCTGAAGAACTCAGAAAGCTATTTCATTACGACCCGGAAACAGGGCGCTTCACAAGGCTGCGTGCAGCATCAAACTTTCCAGCAGGATCCATCGCGGGGAGGATAAACCACCTCGGCTACTGCGAGATCAGAATAAAAGTGACGCGTTATCAGGCTCACCGCCTTGCTTGGCTGTACGTGCACGGCGAATGGCCGCCGGGAGACATAGATCACATAAACAGGGATCGCAGTGACAACAGGATTTGCAACTTAAGGCCGGCCACGCGCGCGCAGAACCTCTGGAATATAACGGCGAAGAGGAACTCTACAACTGGAATTAAAGGAGTAAGCTTTCATCGAGCATCAGGTAAATACCGTGCGGTAATAAGGGACGGGAAAAAGCGCAGGCATCTAGGTCTGTTTGGTAGCGTCGAAGAGGCAGCGGCAGCATACAACTCAGCAGCAGTCGATCTGCATGGAGAGTTTGCCTGCAAAAACTGACGCCACGCGCTAATGTCTGTCAGGCGCTTACAGGGACTCATACTGCGCCTCACACGCCAGGCCCGCTACTCGTCGTCGATCAGCCTCTGCTGCCAGCTCTCCCGCTCGCGCATCAGCCCGGTCGAGCAGCTCGGAATACAGTACGAGGGTGGCTGTGGTTGGCGAGCCTCCGGGGCAAGCGCCGGCACCCTGGGTGGCTCGACGGGTACGCTCGGCGAGTTGCTGCCGCAGGCTGTCAGCAGTGGCAGCAGCAGCAGCGGCATCAGCATGAGCCTCCTCGATCTGTTGTTTTGCATCACGTCGTATCCCCTCTACTGCGGCTGCGCGCCGCGCTTCCTCTGACCGGGCCTGCTGTTCGGCTGCTGCCCGCGCCTCTGCCCACGCCGCGCCAAGGGCAATGTATTTGCTCTCCCAGCGCGAACCCTGCCAGCTCCACCCGACCCCAAACCCCAGCAGCACCAGGGCGATCAGGCCGCCAGCCTGCAGCCAGAGCTTGTATTTACTCAGCATGCCGCACCTCCTCCATCGCCTGCGCGTAGAGCGGCGCCCATGTTTTGGGGTGTGGCTTACCGGGGCGCCAGTTGCGGATGTAGTAGTCCCACGCGGCCTGCACCTCGCCGATGGCAGGCAGCGGGCGGGGGTCTGTCCAGAGCAGCAGCCGAGCGAAGCCAGCGGCGAGTATGTCGTCGTGCTCGAGCGCGGCGAATGCAGCTGACGAGGACGGAGCTACGCCGCGGGCAACGCACAACCCCTTGGCCAGATCGCGGCTGGCAGGATGCGTCAGCACGCCGCGCACGCCGCCGCCCAGCTCGAATTGCCACCAGCCGTGCGCCGGCCCGCCGATCTGGTGCCGGTGCTCGAACCGGGACTCTTGCAGCCCGATGGCCAGCATCTGCACCTCAGCCTCTGGCGAGGTCATGCGGTCGGACAGCAGTGAAAGCGCAGCCGCAATCGGGCCGCGCCGGATTTGATCCAGGGTCATGTTTTCTCCGGGCATGAAAAAGCCGCCTCAATGGGCGGCCTGTTGTGATGGGGTTAGCGTTTTGCAGGGTTGGCCAGCGACAGCGTCGGCCCGGGCGGGCATGTTGCTTCTGCTCTACACGGATGTGGGCATGTTCCGATGTACCGCCGGGTTTTGTAGTACCGGCAACCTTCAGATACCCATCTTCTCAGTAAGATAGGCGTCAATATCGGCCTGGTAGGGGGTAATGTCCTGTTCAGATGCCAAGATGACGCCGCCGTAAAATCTACAATTGGCAAATCCTGTGCCTGCAAATGAGAACAGGTATACCCCCAGTGAGGCAGGGTTCTCGGATATTTGCGCCAATGGCAGGCTGGCGGCATCGGAAGCGGCAGTAACGTCTCGAGACAAGTCGGCGGCCCCCCCTGCAAAATCAGAAAACACCTTCCACAAGTGCGCACCAGTAGGCTTGGGTAGATTCAACTGAGTATCGGCATCATCCCATTTGCGCCGCACGAACGTGCGAAGCTGCGCTGCATCAGCACCAGTGCCAAGCGTGATCCGCGGAGTATTGGAAGAAGACCGAATATAGAGCAGGTGCCGAAATGTTGCGATGCTGTCCGCCAAAAACCCCATACTCACCGAAACCTGATTCTTAAACGATGTCATGCCCAGTCCAGCTGGCACCATTCGCATGTCACTGGAAGTGCCGTTGGCCTGCAGGTAGGGCTGCAAGCCTGCTTTATAGATAGGTCGTGCCGCATCGGATGGCGCGACAAAGTGCGCGCCGTTGCCGGACACGTCCAGCATAAGGCGCACCGGGTCTCCGTCTGCGGTGACCGGCACCGCACCGGCTTCATCTTGAAACAGCGTCGAAATATCCCATGGTGCATAGATCGCCCCGCGAAAAGCCCGGCGATCATTGAACACATCGAAGACGCGCTGCTCTAGGTTCAAAGGCCGACGCCCAATGACGTTCGAGAATGCCTTGTCCTTTGCAACGATAGATACACCAGCCATATTAAATGCCTCTCGGGTCAATTGTCTGGACTACAGCCCAGTTGTGGAGCGGGTTTGATTTGTAGGTGAAATGGTCGCCCTGGCTGTCGCGCAGGTTGATACAGCTGCCGAGGTAGATGCCTTTACCGCTCGTGATTCGCTTGCCGCCGGCCCACCACATTGAGCCGGGAGGCGGTGCAGAGTCCCACACGAAGCGCACCGTGCTAGGGCCGGTCACCTCTGCGGACTCAAGCGCAATTTCAGAGCCGCCTGGGGTGACCATTTGGAACCCGTATTGCGGAATAGCAGGCACCGTTGCGGACGTCGCCAGCACCAACCCCGCCTTGTTAAACGTCACCTCCTGAACTCGACCTTGGAGTCGGCTCGACACGGCCTTGAGCGGATCGAACTTCTGTCCGCGAACAAGAGTGAGGAAAGCCGCAAGGCCGAGGTACGCGCCCTCTATGTCGAGGCTCGCGCCGCTGCCATGCACGTCGTCTATAAAATCACGGATGTAGGTTGGGCACGCGAGCACAATATGCGGGTGCGCCTCCGCTGCTCGCAGTGCAGCCAACGCGACAGACTGCACATAATCAACACCGCTGGAGTTCATCTGAGACGCAACCGTGTAGACCGGCTCAGCCTGACCTGTAATCGAGCGCGCGGCAGCCTGGCGGCCCTCGTGATAGCTCAGCAACTCGGAAAAATAGCCCTCCCACGACGAGCGGTAATCCCCTTCACCCTGGGTCCAGAAATTCGCAAGATGCACAAATGTTTTGCCGTCGGACTGGCTGATGTCGTAAGCCGCTTGGAGTTGCCCAACAAACTCGTCATAAGAATCGGTGCCCGTCGAGAGTTGCGCGATTGTGTAGCCGGAATATGCAGTATTCATGAGCACCGTCTGGTACTCATGATCCGTGTAATTGAGACCGATCTCTGACAGAACAAGCTGTTTCAGGTAGTCCAACGCGCCAAACGCAGGTACCTCCCTGTTGCTGTCTGACGAGCAGTTGGCAGCGGTCATCGGCAATAGCGCTGCCGGGGCCGTGCTGTGGGCCGGGAAACCGACGCAGTCATGCGCCTGAGCAGTATGGACAGCCGGGGATTGGCCTGCTGCATTGCTCTGCCCCTCGTTCGCAAAGCCCACCCGATTTGCCGCGAATAATTCAAGCGCACGCTGGGCGTAACTGCCCACGGGCACCCCGTTGAGAGCGCGCGTTACCACCTCTGGAGCGTGAAAACGGCCCTCGGTGTCAACGCCGTATGCCTCGCCGCCCTGTGCGTCAGACACAGTCTGACCGTATCCGCTGCTCGGGCGGGCAAAGGTCAAGGAAGGAGTTTCGAGAGATTCAAAACGGCCGCCCGGAGCATGAAATACGCCCTGCTCATCGACGCCTGCGGCAATGCCGCCCTGGTCGTCCTCAATCGTTGCAGGCCACGGATCAAAAGAGTCTTTTACCTTTTCATCAAGAGCGGCCACCCCTGTCTGCAGCGCACCGATAGACGTTGAACTTGGATACCGTCCCAGCTCAAATGCTACTGGGCCTGGATTGTGCCGGTATCGGATGAACTCAGAGCTATCCGCGCTTAGCACCTGAAACTGTTGACCCTCGGATGTGGCAGCCAGTCCGGCGGTAGTGTCAGAGTAAACATCGGCATTACCGACAGAGGTGTCGGCCGCCAATGCTGCTCTATTGGCTTCAGTGCTTGCTAATTCTGCACTAGCTGCCGATTCGCTCGCCGAGCTGACTGACTGCCCGGCCCTCTCAACAGCGGTCACGCTTGCCGCCAAAGCCTCGGTTCGCGCCTCGACAGCCGCATTTGAGGCTGAAACCGACTCGCCCGCTGCCGCTACCGCCGTATCTGTTGCTTCAATAACAGTTTCAACGACCGGGGACGGGTCACTAGCAACCATGCTGCCGTCATCCAGCGTCATGATCAGCCGGCCTTCTTCGTCAAAGGTCGAGCCAACCACCTGAGCACCGCGCTCACCGCGCTGACCGCGATCACCGCCGGTAGTAGCAAAGCCATGACACACCTGCCCCGCCGCAGCGCCGGCCACTTCAACAGTGATGGTGCCTGTGTAGGCGCGCAGCACGTCGCCGTTCGGCAGGGTCACGTCCAGCACATACTCGCGGCTGCGCCAGGCCAGGGCGGCGGTTTCAGCTGCGGACAGCTCCACATCGACCCAGCCGCCGGCGTTAACGGTGACCGGCAGCGTGCCGACCTCTGCGCCCTTCTCGTACAGGCGCAGCTCTGCGGTGGCGTCGGTCAGGTCCAGCGGTGGGCGGTACACCAGCTGGCCACCTTCTGGCCGGGTGCCGGTGGCGTTGATGCCGGGCAGGTCAAGCTCTGTGGCGGTGACCACCTGGGCCATGTGCGGCAGCTGCCGCAATGGGGCGCGGTTGGCCTCGGGCAGTTGGCGCACATGCTCAACCCACACAGGCCAGTCGCCAGGCAGGCCGTGCTCTACGGTGAGCCGCACCGGGCCGGTGGCCGCAATAGCGGTGATGGGTTTGTAGACGGGGTTGGGTTGCATCAGGCGCAGCAGCGCACGAAAGGTCGCGCCCTGGTCGATGCGCAGGGCGAGGTTTGCGGGTGTCATGTGAGGTGTTCTCTGATGGCGAGTTTCAGGAAAGCTGCGCGTATGAGGCCAGGTCGACGATATCTACCGCCAGCTGCAGCCGGATAACCCCGCCGGCGTACTCTCCAGCCCGCACGGCGATAGTGAGCCTGACACGGGCAGTGGCCGAGGCTGTGAGTTCGAGGTAGGCGTTGCTAGGCCCCAGAGAGGCCGATATGTCAGCGTGTGGCTGTATCAGCGCCTCAATGATGTCTCTGCCATTGCCGGCGATACGTACGCGCCCGCCAGCGGACAGCGTTGCCTCGACTGTGTTTTCTAGCCGCTTGCTACCCGGCAGGTCTGCTGGTGCGCTAAAGGTCACCAGCCCGGCGCCGGGCGCGGTAGCCCAATACGGCATTGCCGGGTCGAGCGTTACGTCACTACCGGTAGGCGCGGCATAGACCTGCTGCAACCCTCCGCCTTCCAGATTGGTAACACGGCTATCCAGCGCCTCCTGCCCCAAGAAAATCTGAGCCAGAATTGCGCTGTTCACGGAGCAGTAAATAACGCTGCCGGCGCCCCACTCCTGGGCACTCTCGCGCAGCAGCATGGCCTGCCCTGATTCGACCATGGCGGCAAGGATCTCCCAGCGCGTGGCCGCCGTCTCGCTGTCCGCAACCGTAAGGATGTACTGACCGTCAGGCAAATCCAGCTCGGCCTCGACTTGGGCTACCGTGAGCTGAAGCGGTCGCAGCCAGTTATCAACAAAGCTGAGCATTTCATCTCCTCATGTAAATCTGACGGGGTGCCGTTGGGCCATCAGCACTTGACCCGTGACCGGCTGATAAGCGCCGTACTTGTTTGTTACCGGGTGAACGCCCGCCGCGCCCTTCTCGCCGCTTGGGGTGAGTACCCGTGAAACGCCAATCTCGGTGTTGCTGACCCTGCACGCCACACCAAAGGCCATGTCGCACCACCTGATCAGCGTGGGGAAGCTGTCCAGGGTGCACTCATAGGCAGCGCCTGCTGACTCGCCAGCAGTCTCGGGCAACCCTGCAGGCGCGCTGACGGAGCCCAGCTGCTGCGTAGTCGGCCCTTGCTGCGTCTGGCCCGCTGGGCTTTCTGTCACAACTGTGTAGGTCACAATTGCCGCACCGGGCGCTGCTGGCGGCGGGAAGTACCCGCCCTGCGCTTGGTAGTGCCAGTCGTACCGGATCGTCCTTGTGTGTCGGCACTCTTCATTGAGTGTTTGCCCGTTCCAGGTCACAGCAAGCTGATCAATGTTGGTCTCGGTGATAACCCTGCTGGCTTCGCCCTCGGCGCTACCCGCGTAGGTTGTTGCGCCCTCGCTGTCGATCACCATCACCAAGCTGTCATCCAGAATTTGCTCGGTGTAGGTGCTGGCCCGTTGGCGCGTGGCGATGCGATTGACGACCACCGGCGCCGGGTTGCCCTGGGCATCAAACCAATACCCCACCACTTTGCCGATGAGCGTCCTTGTCTCCTGGCCGACCTCCTCCGTGACCGAAAATGACCGAGAGACAAGCGGCAGCGGCGTGTTGGAGGGCTGCGGGTACGGCCCTGGGGGCGCATTGATCCTGAAGCCCTGCAAGTCATTGGGCGTATAGACGTTGGTTGTGACCGAGCCCGTGGGCATCGGCGTGTGGCTGACGCTGCCCAAGCATTCGCTGCGGGTGGCGAGCTCGGTTGCCTGCACACTAAAGTTGAGCCCCCCGGCAAAAGGAGTGCCGCTCACTTCGATCAGCCAGAATCCCAACGCCGTGACATCGTTGACCGTGAATGACTCTGCGTTCTCTCGCAGCGGGCGGTTGTCGGCGTTGTACACACCAACGATGACTTTGCTGCCATCCGGTACCGCATCCACCACGCAATAGCGAAAGCCTCCATTCGACCAGCCTGCCCGGGAGAACTCCGCCGTTTGCTGTACATTTAGCCGCGCTGTTTTCTGCAGGCCAGCCCAAGGCTTGAGCACAAAGCCGGAAGGGTCTGCGCTAACCGTCAAGTCAACAGCGTCGAAGTCCCAGGCGTTTGCAGGGCTGACTCGCTGCACCGACAAATTGAGTTTCCACGGCCAACCCATATCGGCATCCCAGTAGAACCAAGCCCTGGCGCCAAGATGCTTGCCATGTACCTCGCCCCGAAAACCACCGGCAACGAGCGCATAGTCACGCCATGCCATCCCCTGCGCAGCTTGCTCTGCAGGGGTTTCCGGGCTTTGGGCGGCTCCAGGCAGGCGCTGCATGAACACCGTGCCGTGGTGGGCGATGTTGGCCTGATCAATATCCGAACTCGGCGGCCACGGCATTTCCGCACCACCGGGCAGCGTCAGGGTTTGCTGAGCCGAGAGATACTGATCACCACCAACGCCCGGTGGTGGCGTGACAAACTCACGACGCACGACGCCGTGCCATGGGCAACCCCACAGCGGAGCATTTGTTTCTGTGCTCATGGTGTTGGCGCCGATGTGCCCGCAAGATAGATTTCAACCGGCGCGCCGTCCGCATCCTCAAGCAGCAGCCGGCTCAGCAGCGGATAAACAAACAGGCCGTCAGTGCTGGGTATGCCGTTCGTGTGGTACAGCCGGCTGCCGTAGTTCACCTCTTCCAGGGGGCTGGCGATGCCGCCGCCTCTGCCGGGGTTGCTGCCGGGTTGGTAGTTGTACTGAGCATATCCGCGTGCAGACGGGATGCCGCCGCGCGGTTCTTCGCGGCGGAGTGTTGGGGGCGTCGGCGGGCGGTCGATGATCTCCGACAGATTGCGGGCCAGCCCCTCGGCAAGCCGCTGGGCTCTGGCGTTCAGCCGGCCACGAATGCCGCCGGCTCGCTCGTTCAGATTGCCGCGCAGCTGGTTTGCGCGTTCGGTTGGCGTTGTCATTTACAGCTCCAGGGTGTCTGCTGGCGGCGCGATGGAATAGGTGACCACAACGGCGGCCTCAATCTCGTTACGCCACTGCTCCAAAATCTCCGGGGTATCAATCGCAAAGCGCCGGGGATAGCGGTCTGCTGGGTCGCCATTGCCGATCGAGTAGTTGCCGGCGAAACCGGGCAGCTCTTCATCATACGGCGGGCTGTCGGCGCGCAATCCGATCTGGGTCGGCAGAGAGCCGGGCATAACTGGCCCCGGCTGATCCTCAAACTCTGGCGGATCTGGCAATACCGGTATGTCACCGACGGCGGTCGCTGCGCCCAGGCTTGGCGCGATGCCAATGGTGAGCAGTGCGGTACCTGTTTGGGTGTCCATTTCCTCGGTCAGCATGACGACCATGCCGGTGACATCAGCCCCCTGATCACGCAGGCGCAGGCGGTGACCAAAATCAATTGCCAGCGCATGAGCCAGCGGCACCTGCCACGTCACAACATTGGCCCGCTGCGCCGCGCAGAGCGTGGCCACGCCGGCCGATACGGCGCAATCAAAAGCGGCCGCCAGGCGTTCTGGGTCGCGGCGCTGGAGCTGATCAATAGGTGCATCCGTAACCGCGGCCACAACATCGCCGGTGCTTTCGTCCCAAAGCCGGTCGTTTTCGGTGTCGGTGTCGAGCACCACCCGCCCCCGCTCGATCACCTCGCCAACGGCGGCCACGGAGTCGGCAACCTCAAGCCGGACGGTGTACTTCTCAACAGCCCGCTGGCTCCATCGTATCGACGCCGAGAAATCGGCACCGAGCAACAGGTCGGTATTCTTGTTGTACCAGGGCTGCGGCAGATTGGGCAGATCGCCGTAGAGCCGGTACCAGGTGGACGAAGACAGATACCAGTCAGCGGAGTTGACCGCCTCGGTGATCATGTCTACGTCTGGCAGTTCGGTCGAATCTGCCCGCCACGCATTAAACCCGGCCAGCGACATATTCCCGCCCGTGCCAGGGTGGCGCCAAGTGTAGTTCTGCCGACGCTGGCGGTAGCGCGTGTAGCGGTAATCCAGCTCCAGCTCATAGACGTTCACTGCATCGCTGAGCGTTGCAAGCCCAACGTCAACCGACTCATGCACTGTGGACCCCGGCGCAAACTCATAATGCACAGCGCCAATGTGCCAAGGGGTGATTCTCGGGACGCCGTAACGGTCTGCGTTGAGGCTGGCGGTGCGGGTGCTGAGCCGCTCTTGGGCGTAGTCCCAGCGTGAGCGGCCTGCGACATCCTCGAACACGTCCGGCGACCACAGCCCGCCCACCAGGGCATCGATAGCTGCAATGCTCATGGCCTCGACATTCTCGGCAAGACGAGTGTTTGCCTCACAGCTCAGGACCCGAGAGACCACATCAAACTCGGGCTGTACCAGCTGGCCGGTGAAGCGGCGACTCACCACCTCTGGCTCGCCGTGCAGGATGATATCGATAACGACAGAGCGCCCGCTGTAGCTGCCGATGGATACCGGCACAGTGCCGAGCCACAGCTGGAAAGACGCAACGGCGTCACCCGACTCTGACCGGTCGACCACAATGGCGCCCAGCAGCTGATCAGTCACATCATCGCCATCCAGCAGCAGGCGCGGCGACCAACTGAAGCTGCTGCCCGGCTCGATGATCTGCGTGACGATGCCAGAGCTGCCCAGCCCGTTCAGCGGTACCGCGTTAAGCGGATATGCGTTGAGCATGGTCAGACCTCGCGCATGACAAGCTGCCAGCTGAATTGCCGGTCGCCGATGTCTTCAGCAGGCGGATCAACCAGCACGGTGAAGCGCGGGAACCACACCAGGCGGTATACCAGCGCGCCGGCCACAGGCGTGATGGTTGCGTCCAGATCGCTCATGGTGACCTCAGCGGTAACCCACTGCTCACCCACAAGCGCCTCGGCAGTGACCGGCTCATCAGGCCGCACAGCTGCAGTCAGCGTGGCCGTGGTGCTTACGGTTGCCAGCGTGAGCGGCTTGGGGCTCCAGAAGTCCAGCTCACCGCGCAGGTTGACGCCATCGAGCCCGCTGCTGATCCAGCCGGTACCGGTGACGGTAATCACCCGCTTGCTGAAGTGCGTCATGCGTACCGGTCGGCCACCGGACAGAATCACATCCGTAGAGCCGCCAGCATCGCCATAGCTCACCAGCGGCTCGCCGCTGAAGATCGAAACCGGCACGTCGCCCAAAATCATCTGTGTCATGGTTTACCTGCGTTTGAGTCGGGCGGTACGCGCAAAGCGCGCCAGATCCTCGATGGTGCTGGAGTCGCCCTGCAGGCCGAAGGTTCGGTCGCCAAGGGTGAGATGGAGGGGTGTGCCGGCCGGAGCGCCGCCACCCATATCGCCGTAGCTGCCAACCTGAGTCCACGGCATAGAAGCCGCCAGCCTCCGCGACTGCTCCGCTGTGAAAACAGTCTCCCCCCCTGCAAACGAGACCAGCTCCGGACCGTTCTCGCCCACCCACGCTAGGCCCGGCGGAGCACTGCTTGTGCCTGTTGCAAAGCCGGGGATCTCGGTAGTTGCAGTTGAAGGATTGGAGATAGTGACCGGGAGGATCAGCTCCTGACCCATTTCCCGCGCCAGCTTCATGATTTGCTGACGCACCGCGTTGAGCTGGGCGTCATCAAGCTTCAGACTGACCGGCATATTCTCAAGCGCTGCTGCCTGCTCGCGCACATCCGCCATGGTCTGGCGCACGGCCTTCAGTTCGTTCTGAGCCTTCTCGGTCTCAATATCATTTGCGGCAAGCTCAATTGACCGAAGCTCCTTGATGAAACCTTCAAAGCCGTAGGTGTTTTCTCCTGCCCTGGCAAGCTCCTGCAGCACCTCAACAGCCTGCTGTGCGTATGCTTGCGCAGATTCGATATCTCCATTTGCAAGCGCCTGTTGAGCCGAAAGCTTCAAGCTCTGGGCCTGCCCGTAGCTCGCCACTCCGCCGCCGGACAGGCTAGCCAGCGCCTCCGAGTAGCGCTTCTCGATATCCAGCCGCTTTTTCTTCACGGACTCGATTTCGGCCAGCGCCTTTTTCTCGGCCGCCGCCTGCTCTTTCAGTGCGTCCTTCACATAATCAAGCTGGGCTTCCTGGATTTTTTTCAAATCGTTAACGTAGGTGTTGAAACTCCGAACCTGCTGATCGCGGCGGCGCTGGGACTCGTCCTGTGCAGCGCTTTCTACGGTCTCAATATCATCAGCAACGCCAGTAATCATCTGGAGGTGCATGTCGCGATACTCGGTCCAAGCCTTCAATTGGCGCTCGATGTACTCGTCCGTATAAAGCAGATCAACAAGTCCAAATCCTTCTGCCCCTGCCTGCCAGTAGGCAATCTCCTTCTCAGCCCGAGAGATTTCGTCAACACTGCCAGCAATCCTCGAGGCGATGTAACCGAGATCATCACCGAAGTCGACGACTCTAGCTCCACCCTCTGCGGCCAGGCCGGCCAGAGTCACGAGCGCGTTGACCAGTCGCGCAAGGTTCTCAATCACCTTCGGATCAGACAAAGTCTCACCAAGAGAGCTGATACCCTGGATCAACGGCGTCAAGTCGGCCTGCCCAACCGCCTTGTTTACTTTGTCTTCAAGCTCAACCATCGCGCCGCCGACAGTTTGCGGCAGGGTTTCGGCTTCTGCTCTGAGCGTTGCAAGCGAGCCAACCAAGGCATCGGTCACCACGTCGGCAGTCAGCTCACCTTCGCCGGCCATGTCCTTGAGCGCACCCACAGAGACGCCAAGGCTATCTGCAAGCGCCTGCATTAAACGAGGCGCTTGCTCTGCAACAGAGTTGAACTCATCACCCCGAAGCGCACCGGCCCCAAGTGCCTGAGCAAACTGGATGACGCCGTTCTCTGCCTCCTGAGCCGAGGCGCCAGAGATTCTGAATGAAGTTGCTACAGCCTCGGTGACCTGAATGATTTCAGCTTGCGTTCTCCCAGCCTCTTTGAGCGGTCGTGCGATCCTCGTGTAAAGGGTAACCAGCGACTCAAGCGGCGCCTGCGTGGCAGAAGCGACGCGCTCCAATTCGGCCTGCGCGACGTTGAACTCTTCCTGAGACTCTGTAGCCAAGCCAAGCCGGGCGTTCATCAGGCTGTATGCGTCGGAAGTGTTCGCAATCGCCCTTATTGCGCTCGTGAACGCAGAGACAGAGAACGCGGCAATCAGCGTCTTACCTGCTCGCTGCAGCTTTCTATCCAGATTACTGAGGTCGTTGTCGACCTCTCTGAACATTTTCTTGGAGCTGTTTTCGCCCTCAATAACCAGCTGCGTCTTGACCTTGGACATCAGCCAATCTCCTTTAGGATCTTTCGGAACTGGTTGGCATCAATATTCGCCGAGCGTGCAGCGATGAGGGCGAGCCTGTTTGCTGCCCGCTCTTGCCTATCAATCGCATCAGAGAAGGCCTCAATTTGGTGGAGCGTGTAGCCGCGCACATCTTCCAGCTTGTGCCCTGCCCGGATCAGTCGCTGGACGACATCGCTCCATTCAGCGCGGCGACCATTCCCGGCAGAGCCTCTCCGAAAAAACCTGCATTGACCTTGATTACCGCAACCATGAGCTGCACTGCAGCAGTCGCCGGCAACCTGCGACGAGCCAGCCAGCTAAGGCTTGTGGTGTATCCAAGCACGCGCCGCAGGTCTTCTGCATGCTGCTCCGCGTACCGATTGATCTGCTGAACACTGGCATTGGCCATCAGGCCGATAAGCTCAGATGCCGCTTTACCGTATTCATCGAAGTGCTCAAGCGAAACAGGCTTGACCGAGACCTCTTTCCCATCGAGCTCGATAACTTCTGGCTTCGGGAAAAGGATACTGAGAGTGCTCATGCTTTCTCCAGGCAATAAAAAACCCGCCGAAGCGGGTTTGGTAATTAATATCTGCTACAGCAGGCTTATGAACGATGTAAAGCCCCAGAAAATAACTATCAGAATTAGGCCGGCAGGAATGGCCGCCAGCGCAAGCTTCACCAGGAACTGAATCAGCGACCAGAACGGGATGTCGAAATCTGTGACGACCACGTGACTCGGTGACGCCTTTCTTATCTGCTTAAGACCCTGCTCCTCTAGTCGTCTTTTTTTGCGCTCCATTGCCTCGGCACGCTCACGAAGGAATTCTTCGTAAACAACCCCGCAGGACGGGCAGCTATCAGCAGCCTCAACCTGCTCCTTCATCGTCAGTTCATATTGGCACGACGGGCACTGCTGCATAACCATTCCTCCCTGATAGACAGGGAGGAATGTAGCACAGGCTTACGCGATGGTATCCATCTCGACCTTGAAGAACTGCGACAGCCCTTCGGTGGTGATGGACGTGTCCAGCAGCACCTCACCGGTGATCTCCATCGCGGCGAACTCGTCGCCGATCAGGTTTAGGCCTTGGGCCGCGCCAACCTTCAGACGGTGCACGGTGACGGTCACGGTCTTGCCGGTGGTCGCTTCGTTGACGCCGGTAAACACCATCTGGAACTCTTTGGCGCCGGTGGTCAGAGCCTCGATGGTGGCGACCTCGGACACCACGGTTGACGTGCCGAACAGCACCATCGCCAGGTTCTCGGGCGACAGGTCGTTCAGGGTCATGGTGACCTCGACCGACTCGATGCGCGTAACCGATGCGTAGTTGCCACCACCGGCAGTGCGGTAGTTCGGCAGGTTGATCTTGTTTTCGTTGATGTTGAAGGCGAGCGAAGCGACGTTACCGATATCACGCGCAGTGCCTGCGCCTTCTTTCAGGGTCACGATGCCCTTGCCCATGTATGCGTAGTTTGGCATTGCGGGTTTCCTCTGGTCGAAAAAAAACCCGCCGGGGCGGGTTGTGTGCGGTTGCTAGTGGTCAGTAGCGCTCGACGTACTGAATGCTGATTGAGGCAGTCACGCTGCGGTGCTGGCCGCCTGATGCGCCCATATCAAACTCGGCTGACTCATCACCAGCCCAGCCGGGCTTGAGCGGGCGATCTTGATAATTGCCGCCGTAGCCGAGCGATTTGAGAATGTCGTGATGACAGTTCTGCAGTTCGGCCAGCGTAGCTGAACGACTGAATACTGCCTCAACCTGGTAGTTGGCGATGCGGTGCACCACGTTGCCGGAGTGCTTTACCGCCTCGTCTTCCTCAATCCTGATGATCAAATAAGGGGTTGCGGCCTTGTCAGGAACATTCTTGGCGACCCCATACACTCCGTTCAGGCGGGTCGCGTAACCATCGTCCTGACTGATTTCGGCAAGGCATTGCTCAAACTGCGCTGTAAGCTCTGCTGCTTTGCTCATCGGATGCCCTTTGCTATTTCTGCCCGCAGGCGGCGTTCAAACTCGCGCTGCAGGAATGCCCCTGTACGCCGACGCAATTGAGCGTTCGACAGTTGTTTGAACCAATAGGCGATACTCGGCCCGATGGCTTCCTGCAAGCGTCGCGCGTAAACGTACTTCCCGCGCCGGCTTTGGTTGTAGAGCGGCTTCTTGCCAGCGCTCGACGGGTTCACAAAACCTGCCGCCAGTTTCTTGCCGTTGGGGCCGGTGACATAAACACGCGCCCTGGTGGCACTGATCGCCTCATAGCTCCAGCCGCGATAGGCGCTAACCCTGACACCAGATGACGAGGGGATAATCCGCGCCTCCATCCTGCGCGCCCGGGCCCGCTTGATCTTGAGCTTGGCGTTGAGGAAGGCTCGCGTCCGAAAGGCCTTGAGCAACGGTGTTGCGTACTCCTCGCGCCGTGTCGAGGTTGCCGTGGTGTTCAGCGCCCCGCGTAACACCGGGTCAACCTTGCGGTTCACCGTGGCCAGCCGAGCACGGGCAAGGGATGTGCCCTGCATCTTCACGCCGACTCTCACAGCTCACGCTCCAGCCACAGGCCGCGCACTACGCCGTCATCAGTATCTCTGGCGTATCCAGTGACGCTGTAAAGGTGCCCGTTGATCTGCAGCCGATCACCCTCTTCCGGCCTACCCACCTCAATCACTGCGACCTCTGCCCGGGTGCGATAATCGGTCACAACACCTTCCTCATCCAGCCAAGGCGCTTGATGGACTAGGTGCACACGGCAAGGAACAACACCGCCGCTCAGTGGCAACAATTGCGAAGGAAGGCCAATAAGCTCATCTGCACTGATGCGCAGCTCTGCTTTGTTGCCCAGCGGGTCGCGCACGCTGGTGATGTGCAGGAGGCGCTGGCCGAGGCGCAGGTAGCGGCCACCAGTCAGCTTGCTGGTGTAGCGCGCGCGCACGTCGATCTTTGCCGGGTTGCGCAGCCCTGACGGCATGGGCACGTCTGCTGCCTCTTTGGCGATAACGCCTACCCATGCACTACCAATAACATTCGGCAAGAGGTCGGCGTTCAATTCGACGATTTCAGCGCGGTGGCGCAGTTCGCCAGCTCTCATACATTCACCCAGCGGTGCGGCTGCCAGAGCGCCTTGGTGGCCAGCGGCAGTTCGGCAACGCTGGCTCCGATCACCAGCGACTCGCGATTGTTGAACCAGTGCCCGATCAGCAGCAGCGCGCCCTGCTCAATGCCCTTGGTGATGACCATGGCATTCTCTGCAGCGCCGTCCAGCTCTGCATCGGTGGCTACCAGCGTGCGATTTGTCCAGCTTTCAAACGCGCTGATGGCAGCGTTTGTGTAGCCCTGGATCAGGTCGTCCTGATCAGTCTCGTCGAGTTCGACGCGCAGGTGCTTTTTTACCAGCTGTTGATCGATCATCGGTTTCTACCCCGCCAACCATGCTGGCTACTTTGAGGTGCTCCACCGCAACAACGGCGCAGCGCTCGGAAACGTCTTGCTCTCCCTGCTCGATCGTGACGACGCGGTTGCCGTCAGGTGCGAACGGGAAAGGCTTGGTGACAAGAATCTTTGGCATGACTACCTCCAGAAGGGGCGCCCGAAGGCGCCCCTGCCGATTACGGTGCAGCCATGGTCAGCACTTTCACCGCCTGACTGTCGCCGAGCATGCCGCCGACGCGCTTGGTGGTGTAGAAGCCGACGTTGGGCTTGTTGGTGAAGGGGTCGCGCAGCACGCGGGTGCCGATGCGATCCACGATGGTGTAGGCACGCTTGAAGTCGCCGAAGATGATGCCGTTGGCATCTGCAGCGGCGGCCGGCATGTCCTCGTTCTCGGTGATGCCGTAGCCCAGCAGCAGCGACGGCGCACCCTGCTCCAGGCCAGGACGCCACAGGTAGTTACCCTCGGAGTCCTTCATGGTGCGCACGGTGAAGAGCGTGGTGGTCGGCATCATCCAGGTGGCGCCGGCGCGGTAGCCCTTCTTCAGTGCGTAGATGAGGGAGATCAGCTGATCCGAGGTGAAGGTGCCTGCAGTGCCGGTTTCGATCTTCTGAATCTGGCCGAAAGTACGAGTGGCGTCACCATCAGTGCTGAGGGTGTACGCCAGCAGGCCTTTCGGCTTGTTGCTACCGTCACCCAGCAGGAACGCGGCGCCTTCCTTCTCGGCGAATTCGCGGGCGACCTCAGCGGTCAGCCAGGCCTCAGCGTCGAAGAACAGATCATCGAGGCTGGTTTGGGTGGCCTGCGGGTTCGCGTAGATTTCACCCATGACCGCGGCGATCTGCGCCAGAGTCGGCGTGCCAGTAGCCGGGCGTGCATCAGTCTCACCAACCCAACCAGAACCAGCGCCACCCAGATTCACAAGGCGCTTGTAGTCCGGAGTGGAGACGGTGATCTGATTACAGACCGAACGCATGGGCGACTCGTCGCGCAGCAGCTCGAGGATGGAGCGGTCCAGCTCCTCTGGCACGGCGTAGCCGCCGTCGGCGTCAACGGTGGTTTGCAGCGCCTTGGCCTGCAGCTCGCCCAGGCCGTCGTCTTTGCCCTTGCGCACAAACTGCATGAATGCGGTCTTGTGCTCGGAGACGGCCTTATCATCGGTAGCGCCGGGGCGCTTGATGGCGGCAATCTCTTTTTCCAGGTCGGACTTGAGGCCGTCCAGTTCGCTCAGCTTTTCGTTGAGGGATTCAACGGTGCCAGCCAGCTTGGTCTTCTCGGCTTCAATTGCTTCGATGCGCTTGTCGTTGTTCGACTTGAACTCGTCGAATTTGGCGCCGAGCGCATCGGCAACCTGTTTTACATCTTGGATATCTGCGGGCATGGTAGCCTCCTACAGGTGGTTCATCAGGGTTTTCAGGTAATCCAGGGCGTCACCTTCCGCATCGCGCTGGTTGATGGCGCCGTAGCCCTTGGCCATGAAGGCCTTGGACTGGGAGACAGAAAACCCAACCTCTCGAAGGGCTCGCTCCACTTTGCTGGGCGGCGGGACTTCGCCCCGCTCCAGCAGTGACTTCACTTCCGAAATGCGCGCTTCATCGTTTGCAGGGAAGGTCACGAGCGACACCTCCCACAAGTCGATCTCCTTGAGCAGAAACGCGCCTTTATCCTTGTCGTATTCCCAATCCTTGAGCATGTAGCCGATGGACAGGCCGGACAGGCTGCCGGCCTTCATGTGCGCATGAGCGCGCTTGGCGAGGTGGTCGTCATCGATCAGCAGGCGGCCGGAAATCTTGAGGCCGATATCGTCCTCGGCCATTTCGGTGTAGATGCCGATCGGCTCGTCGATCTTGTGTTGCCAGAGCATGGCCGGGAGTTGCTTCTTTTCGCGCCAGTTGGCCAGCGACTTCTGGAAGGCGCCCGGCACCACGATGTCGGAATAGGAGTCTTTGACGCCGAACACGGAGCCGTAGCCTTCAAACTCCCCGCTCTCGCTAACACTCTTTACGGTCAGCGGAATATCGAGACGCTGTTTAGTCGGCATCGTTTGCCTCCGGCTTGGTAGTCATATTCATTGGGGTCAGGTAGATATCGCCGCCTTCTCGCGGGTTCAGGTCTTCGTTTTCGCGGCAGTCGTTCGGGCTGAGGATGCCCCACTGAATGCCCTTGCCGTAGGATTCGTACCGCCCCTTGAGGTCGCCACGCAGCAGCGCTCCAGCATTGAACTTGGCGTAGTGCTTGCCTTGGTCGGCCTGCTTGAGCAAGCCGACTTTGATGCGGTGCTCGATGCGGGTGAGATACGGCACCAGCGAGTAGTTCACAAACGCCAAGCCAAGGTTCTCAACGTTGTTGAATGTGGCCTTTTCGAGGTTGGCGACCAAGTGCGGCGGCACCCGGAAGATGGCGCAGATCTCGTCACGCTGATACTTGCGCGTTTCGAGGAACTGGCTGTCCTCTGCATTGAGGCTGATCGGCTTCCAGTCGAGGCCCATCTCAAGAATCATTGGCTTGTAGGTGTTGGCTACACCTGCGTGCTCTTCGTGAAACTGCTTCTTGAGCCGGCCAAAGGCTTCGTCGGTCAGCGTCTGCTCTGTTTTCAGTACGCCGGTAGTCACGGCCCCGTTGGTAAACAGACGGCTGCCGTGCTCTTCGGTTGACAGGCCCAGCGCAATCGCTTGTCGGGCATAGGCAATCGGGTTAAGTCCGTTGAGGCCGTCCAGCGTGAACAGGCGAACGTGCCAGATCTCATCTTGTGTGAGCGTCTTGGTCTCGCCGCTCTTGAACGTCACTTCGTAGCTGACTGTCCAATCGTCGTTCAGCTTTGGCTTAACAGACCCAGGGTTGATTGGCAGCAGCTCCTGCACCTGCCCGAGCGCCATGACCTTGTAGGCGTAGAAGTTGCCGCGCAAGCACAGGCAGGCAACCAGCAGCTCCCAGAACTCTTGGGCTGTCATGTAGCCGTTTGGCGCGACACTGATGAGCTGATGCGTCTTGTGGGTGGTGGCAACCTTCCGCTCTCTGCCTGCCTCCTGGTACAGCTTGCAGGGCAACATGCCAACTGACTCCGCCAACACTCGGACGCAGCCGAACACGGTACTCATCTGCATGGCGCGCGATGTGGTCACGGTTTGGCCCGTTACCGTCTGGTAGTCCTGCAGCGCCGCGGCGATCTTCTCCGGCGTGTCGAGGATCTGCGTCTCTTTTCTGAACAGGCTGGAGAACATCAGGCCTTCCTCAGTGCGGCGGCGATGGATACGGCAACGAGGAACACGCCCAGCCCCAGCATGGCCCATGCCTGCCCGAAGAGCTGCCACCCGCCGCAGGTCGCACTGGCGATGCCAGCAAGCCCGATGGCGTCAGGCAGCGCTTGCCGAATACGCTGAGTCATAGCGTGCGAACCCCGTGTTCCATGATGTGTTTAGACAGGTCTGGCCCCGCCTCCTCCGGAGAGATGGCGCGGCACATAGCCGTGATGAGCGCCACGATCCCGTCGATCTTGTTCTCGGGGCGCTCTTTGTTCGGGTAGATGTTGTCCTTCGCGTCCAGCTTGGCGACGACGTTGCTGGCCATCCAAGTGAGGATCGGGCAGTCGCCGTGGGCCAGCTTCTTCTGCAGCACCAGCGCTTCCACTTCCTTCATGGGCTCGCTGAGGTTCTGGACGGTCTGGCGAACCTCGACCATCAGAAGCCCTTCGGCCTGCATTTCCTGCCCGAGCTGGGTGGCCTGCCACGGGTCATAGGCGACCTCGAGCACGTCGAAGCGGCCGGCGAACTCGCGCAGATCTTCCTTGATGACCTCGTACTCGATGACCTCGCCGTCGGTCAGTGTCAGCAGCCCGAGCGCATCGAACTCGCGATAGCGCGCGGTGTTGCTGTCAAGCTCCTCAACCACCCGCGCCTCTGGCAGGTAGTACCGACCGTGCACGTGCCAGACCGGGTCGCCTTCGACGGGCGGGAACACGAGCAGCAAGCCGGCAATGTCGATCTTGCTGGCAAGGTCCAGGCCGATGATGCAAGGCCGCCCTTCCAGTTCTGCAAGCGACTTGCGCGGCGGGGCTTCCTTCCAGCGCAGCATGTTGAGCCAGGCGTTCTTGGCGCCGACCCATTCATTCAGGTGCTTGGTGCGAAACGTGGCCTGCTTGGCCGCTGACTGCATGGCGTCACGCTGGCGGGCCTGCAGGAAGTCCGCACTGATCGAGACCCCGTAGTTCGGGTTGGCCTTGATCAGCGCCTTCTCGTCAGTCCAGTCGTCGTCCTTGTCGATGGTGTAGAGCATCGCCCAGAGGTCGGGCCGGTCGATCGCGCCTTCCAGCATGCGCTCGGCATCGCGCACCAACTGGTGACACGGGCCGCCAATGCTTGAGCCAGCGGTGGTGATAACCAGCATCACCGGTTGCTCGCGGGAGCCCATGCCCGTTTCCATGGTGTCGAACAACGTGCTGTCCTGGTGCTCGTGGTACTCATCCACGATGGCGCAGGACGGCGAACTGCCGTCTCCGGGCTTGCCAATCACAGGCTCAAATCGGGAGCCGTCCTCAGTCCTGCACATGTTCGACGCATTCACGTCGACGCCGTAAAAATCCTTGAGGTCTGGCGTGCGCTCGACCATCAGCTTGGCAGGGCGAAATACTTCCCAGGCCTGCTTCTCGGTGGTGGCGCCGCTGTAAACCTCGGCACCGAACTCGCCGTCAGCGGTGAACATGTAGATCCCGATGCCACCGCCGATGATCGACTTGCCGTTCTTCCGCGGCACGAAGATCACAATGGTTCGGTAGCGCCTGGTGCCGTCCTTCTTGCGGATCCACCCAAACGGGATACAGATCGAGAACAGCTGCCACGGCTCCAGCTTGATGTTCTCGCGCTTACTGGCCCAGCGCCCCTTGGTGTGCGGCAGCAGCTGCAGGAACTTGGCTACTCGCTCAGCCTTTACCGGGTCGAAGGTGTACGGAAAGTCCTTGGCCTTCGACGCCTTCAGGTCATCGAGGTGACGTTTGCACGCCAGCTTGATCCACTTGCAGGCCGGCACCTTCCCCGCAACGACGGCACGCGCGTATGCCTCGGCAGCCTTCACGCCGGGCGGCTTTGCTTTTGCTGCCATCAGAGAGACTCAAACGGGTTGCCTTTCGGCTTTTCCTTCTTGCCGCCGACCTTGGCCCGGTCGGCCGGCGTCATGCCGAACTTGCCGAGCAGCGCCTCAAGCCTGACCAGCTTGGTCGCCGGAAACTCTGTCGGGTCTTCGCGAAACTGGGCGAGCAGGTTTGCCGCCACCTCCAGCGCAATCCGGTCGGAGTCACTCAGCACATCACGCGGCGCGAACTTACTGATCTCGTTCCAAGCATGCAGGACGCCACCACCAAGATGCGCGGGCGCTTTGGTCAGAGGCCCAACGGTTTCAGCGTCCTGGCGACGGCGTTGCGGGTCCTTTCGGAACGCGCCTGATGCCTCAAGGACGTTGGTTGGTTTGCGTGGTCTGGCCATAATTTCCGGAATGCGAATTTTGCGGAAACATAAAAACGGTTCCCCCCGTCGTTCGGGAAGCGAAAAGCTGGAGGTTTTGACCCTCCCCCTCCCCCTCGACGATTTCGGCCAGAGCCCTCTTCATGCTTTAGCTTAAATCTCTAATTTCGCACCGAGTTGGTGCGTCATCACGCGCCTGTCAGGCCGACCTTGGCACCGATCCTGTTGTGGCAGGGGCGGCACAGGGCGCGCACGTTGTCCCACGCCAGCCCAAGCTCTGGGTGCGTCTTGTATGGCTTGATGTGGTCGACGATGACTGCGGCTGTAACCCTGCCTGCCGCCTCACATTCACAGCACAGCGGGTGCCGCTTGATGTAGACAGCTCTGAACTTGCGCCACCGCTCGGTCTTGTAGAAGCCGTCAGAGTCATCGCGACGTGTGTTGTACTGCTTATGTGCACGCTTCAGCTGCTTAGCGCGCCGCTCGGCGGCCATAGGCGCGTGTAGCTGGCAGTGGCTACCACCAGACACCAGAACCCTGCAGCCAGCCCATGCGCAAGGTTTGCTTGGCCTGGCGCCCATCAGCGCCCCAGCGCCTCACGAATCTCTTTGATCATGTCGAGCAGCGTCATCTGCTGACGCTTGTCGGCATAAGCGAACCAGGCGCGCACGAACACCCAAGCCGGCAACCCGCACACGAAACACAGCCCGATCAGGGCAACCATGCCCTCGAACTGATCAGCCCATGAGTGCAGGTCGAGCCACTGGACAACGCCAGCGCCACCACAGACCGACGCGAAAACGGTACAGATCAGCGCCACTACCCATTCCCGGGTACTTTTCGGCTGAGTCATAGCCATGACAACGATGGCCGCGAAGGTGGCGCCAAACAGGAAGCCGGCGACTTTGGTCAACGCGAAGCCGCCAAGCGCCGTGGATGCCGGCTCGCTCATCTGGTGATTCCTCATGGTGGTGGTGTCCCGGGCTGGGCCCATTGGTGAGCCGTCCGTGGTCGGTGAAATTCAGGTACAAAAAAACCCGGCGCGTGGCCGGGTTCTATGTTCGAGGCGGTAAAACCGCACTGTGACTGGAAATCTATAGTTTCTCCGCGCGGACGTCAACAGATAACTATGCGGCCATTCTCTTCGGTTCCAGCGCACCATCCACCCAGGCGATACCCGCATTGAGCAGCTGCCTCGCCTTCGTCTCCCCAACCCGCATTCGACGCCCAACATCAGCAAGCGGCGCTCCGGACGTGTAGTAGCGGAGCAGCACCTCACCAGCCTCCGGGTAGCGCTTGCCAAGGCGCCCAACCAAGCCATCAATGGTCAGCGCCTCTTCGTCCGTGATAGCCGCAATTGGCCGCACTCCGGGGACCTGACAAGCAGAAACGCTTGAGCCTTGCGTTACCCAGATCCCCCACTGCTCCAGCAGCTGCTCTGTCGATCGATCAAAGGCCATGGTCAATCCCCCGTGTAGTGGCCGCGCACGCCATCGCGCCGGCTGTCCTGATAATCACGCTCTGCACCCTGCCCGCTTGCTGCGGCAGCCCTCAGCACGTTCGCTGTCGCAATCCGGTGGGTCAGGTAGCGCCCGAGCTGCCGGGTCAGGTCCTGCCCTGCCATCGGCAGCCATCCCACGCCATCACACGGCACGCAGTCCAGCTCATGGAACACGCCAAGCGTCGAGCCCTTGCCGTTGCAGGCTTTGCACACTTCCGGCTCCACATTGTCACGCCGCCCTGTCACGCCTGCTCCTTACGGTGGATCGCCACGCACTTGTCCAGCTGATCAGGGTCTGGGCTGGTGAACAGCAGCGCACCGCCTGGCCCATTAACCACAAACACCCGCTCGCCTCGCATTACCTCAACCGTGCGACGGTATCCGTCGCTCGTTTCCCAAAGATCGAGCCCAGGCTCGACCCGCTCCCACTCGACGCGATCACTCAAGCCGTGACCTCCCCGCCAATCCACACCAGCACCGCGCCACCCGGGCGTGGCTCGCCCATCCGGATGGTGGTCTCGAACCGGCTGTCATCGATACCAAGCGCATCCGCGATGCCGTCGCGTCCGCTCTTCATGCTGGCGAGACAGTTGTCATCGTCTCTGCGGCGGCGATCCGGCGGGCAGAACGTCAGCACCAGATGCACCTTGCCCTCTGGGGCAACAATACGGGCCTGTTTGGTCATGATGTGGCAGGTGGTGCGATACGACTTGGCGGCCTTGGCCTTCTTGCGCCAGTGCGCTCGGGCGTTCGGGCTCAGGTCCCTGGGTGGCCAGGGCAATGCAAGCAGGCTGTCTGTGGCCGTCATGCGGATTTCCCCCAGCCTTTGGATAGGTACAGGTTCATGTGGGCGACCGCCTGATCAATGCTCTCGCCATATCGACGGCATCTGACCCACGTGTGCACGTTCGGGTATCGGCGGTTATCTGGGTCATGCCAAAAGCGGTCGGGGACCTCCCGCATCAAGCAGCACAGATCAGCGTCGTAAAAAACGTGAGTCTCGGGCCGCCAAGGGGTCTGCGATGACAGCTCAACCGGATACCCGTTACCGTCCCATGGCAGCACCTTCACAACACCCCGGCTACCGATGTAGCCGCCTGGGCGGCGGCCAATGTAATCCACCAGTTCGCCCTCATTAACGTAAGGCTCGCGGACGATATTCAGGCGGTTGAAGATGGCCGCCGACGCAGCAGCCAGACCCACCAACTTGAGAAATTCACGCCGTGTTGCCATATCTTCATCCTCTCCGTGTAGAAACGCAGGAATCAGCGCAATCGCCCGCCTGCTCTGGGGTTGCGCAATTTGGCAGAAATGCAGGAACGGCCACTTTTGCGCCGTGCGCTTCGGCAAATCCCAGCTCATCCAGCCGGTTATGCCACCGCTCCAACGCCTCTCGCCGACGCTCCATCGCATCGCGGGTCAGGTAGGTTTCGGCAGTCACGCCAAGGGTGTGGTTGATCAGCAGCTCGCCCACCATGTGGTCAACGCCAATGTCAGCCAGGCTGGAGCGCATCAACTTGCGCAGGTCGTGGCTTGTCCACTTCCGTCCGCTCACCTGACGCATCAGGGCATGGGCGCTGGTTTCCGCCATCCGCTCGCCACCGCGCACCGGGAACAGCCATGCAGCCTTGAGCCGTGGGTCTGGCAGTGCCTCCCGATACCGCTGCAGCAGCGCCAGCACCTGCGGGGTCAGAGGCAACACATGCTCGCGCCGGCTCTTAGTGTTCGATTCAGGTATCACCCACACCCGCTCATCCAGCGACACATGCGACCACCGGGCCTGCAGCGTCTCGGATATCCGGGTGCCATGCGCCAGCATCATCAGCGGCAACATGCCCTTGGCAGGGTCGGCCCGGAACACCGCCACCAGGTGCGGCACCAGCTCCTGCAGATCAACGCGCGACAGCGCCGCCGGCTTCGGCCTCAGCTTGCCCTTGTAGAAATCCCTGAACGTGACCCCGGCCAGCGGGTTTGAGGCGATGCGCCCCTGCCCCTCGGCCATGCGGAAGGCTTGCCCCAGCGCCTGCAGAGCCTTCTGCACCGAGCGCGGCGCCAGCTCCTGGTGCATCGGGAATACCAGTTTGTCATCCAGCAGCACCCGATCCACCTTGCGCAGCGGCACCTTGCCCACGCGCGGCAGCACGTGTTTGCGCATCAGGCTGCCCATGCTGCGCCGGTACTTCTCCGACCGGGCCTTGTCGCCCTCGATGCGCGATAACCACCAGCAAACAACATCCCCAACCGCCCTCATTCCCTTCGCTTCAGCCAAAGGTCACCTCCGCCAGCCGATGCGCACCGAAACGGTCGACGCAGTCTGATTGGACCTGCTCCAGGCTGACGGGCTCGGGATAGATCGTGCTGCCAGCAGTGCCATCAACCAACCGGAAGCGGAACAGGCGGCTCGTTCTCATTGAAAAACGCTCCCCTTCTGTCCCGGCTTATTGCTGCCGGTGCACAGTAGATCGTGGTCACTCGCCTTCGGGCAGCGCTTGTTGCCGCATTCAGGGCACAGCAGCATCCGGTCGAGCACCCGCGGCCCGTTCTCGCCAAAAATCGGGCGCCCCTTGTAGCATTTGTGGCACCCGCCGCAGTTCTCGGCGCTCATGCCCGCACCCCGCCCAACGATGACCGCAACCCGGCCAGCGCGGCGCGACCAACCTCCGGGGTGCATACACTCACTGACGGCGGCAGCGCCTTTGGCACCTCGCGCAGCGGCTTGCAATCCAACACCATCTGCACCACAGCGCCATATACCCGCTCAAACAGCTTGTAGCTCTTCTGTTCAGGCAGATTTGCCAGTTCCCAGAAGCCGACCTCGGTGGCTGCGTGGTACACCGCAGCATGAACACCATCCGCCGACGCGGTCGGGTGAGCGATTCGACAGGCCTCACGATATGCATCGCGAGTCGCGGGCAAACCAAGCTGCTCCGGTGTGGGCGCGCACCACTCGATGAAGCGGCCAACGCTCGGGGCGAAGTCGCTACCGCTCAGGCGGCACTGCGCCAGCCCGAAGCGGATCTGCTCGATACGGTCGATGCGGGATGCAACAAAGGCCCTCACCCAACTGCGCTTTGCCGCTGCCAGGGACTTGTCGTCAGGCCAAGCGCGGCGCCAAGCCGGGAAGATCGCCTGCAGCTCGATGAACAGGTCGTTGACCACATCGACAGTCGCCGGGTCCAGCTTGCGCGCAGCCTTGGGGGCAGGCTGAGCTGGGGCGCTCATCGCACTGGTTATCAGATCTTTGGTCTCTCGCATCACAGGTCCCCCATGTCGTCTGCCCAAGTTTTATCGTCAAAGTCAGGTCCAGAGCCCGCGCCGGGAGCACTGCGCCCCCCTGCCCTCTGCAGGCGATTAACTACCCAGTCGCACTTGAACCCGCGCCAGCCAGCCTCCTGCGCTTCGCCAAGAGCCTCGTCAGCAGTGATCCCAACAGCCGCGCACCGCTCCAGCTCAGCATTCACCCTGCCCCACACCGTGCTGGTCACAGGTGCCCGCATCCGCTGTCGGCAGGTCAGCCAGTCGGACAGCACCTGCTCCGAAGCACCGTGGGGGTTATCAGCCAACAGCTGCGTCAAGCCAAACCGAGAGGCTGTCGAACGTGAGTTTTTGTCGGGCTGCGCAGAGAGTGACGGTTCCTTTACGGTTCCCTTACGGTTCTGGGGGCACGTCGTGCCGGGGTGTCCGGCATCTGGCGCCGGGGTGGGGGGCACGTCGTGCCGGGGTGCATCTGGTGCAGGGGGGCATGAGGTGCCGGGGTTGAATCCTTCAGGAAGGACCGTGTACCAGGTCGATCTTCCAGACCGCTGATGGCTCGCCAGCAGCCGCATATCCTCCAGCTTGCGCAGAGACGCCCTAACGGCGCGCTCAGACAGGCAAGTACGCTCTGAAATGCTCGCAATAGACGGCCAGCAGACGCCCTCGTCGTTCGCATTGTCCGCCAAGCTGATCAGTACCGCCTTCTGGGTCGCGCTGAGCCCTTGGATAGGCCAGCACTGGCTCATGATCATCGTGCTCATCGGGGAGCACCGCCCAGCTTTTGGGCCAGCACCGTCAAACCCTTCGGCGTGACACGCACCTGTGACGCCAAGCGGTCCTGCTGCTCATCATCCAGGCCAATCACCGTTACCTTGTGTTCAAGCAGCCCGGAAGACAGCCGCGGCGCATACGCCAGCCAGCGCGCCGAACCTTCGCGTCGATAGATCCAGCGGTTATCGCGCATCCAGCCGAGCAGCCACTTTCTCTGCACATTGAGGTGCTTGGCGGCATCGGTCAGGCACAGCGTGCCGCTGCTCTCAGCGATGCGCCCCAGCGCCTCTATTTTCGGGCGCTGCTCCGCAACCACAGCCCGCAGCGCGCCATTCTGCTCTGCCAGGTCAGCAGCCAGTCGCAGTGCTTCCGGTAGTGATTGGGGGATTGCAGGGCGGGCGGCCTGCTGGTCTTCCAGTTCCTGCCAGCGGTCAACCAGGCGCGCCGTGAACTCCGGCGACATCTGCGCCACCACCACATAACTGTCACGCTTGCTCACGTGGTACAGCAACCCAGGGCGGCCGCCTGTGGCGGGCTTTTCCTCCGCTGGAGGTAAAGGGATAACCTTCTTCAGCGCCAGCCGCTGGATAGTCCGGCGCACATTGTCGTGGCGCGCGCCCAGTAGCTCGGCAATCTCGGCACTACTCATCGTCAGCGCCGCACCGGTATTGCTCAACATCACGTCTGTAGCCATAATGTCCTCTCTCTCGAAGCCCCGGCAGGGTCCCCACCCATCAATGCCGGGGTTTTTTATTGCCTGTATGAAAAACCAGCACTTTCAGTGCGCTTAACGCACCCGTCCGCATGCGGCACCATGTAGTCGTGGTCAGGTCGTCATCGCCGCACGGAAGATGTCAGGCCGAAGGTCTTGGGCGGAAACGGCTCCAGAGCAAGCCGCGACAATCGAATGAACGCGATGCGCAGGAACGCCCCGCCTCTTCCACTGCGTGATTGCCATCGAGGTAACGCCGATACGCTCGGCCAGCGCTCGCGCAGAACCAACGGCGTAAATAGCCTCTTCAAGCGGAGTCTTTTTCATAAAACTTCCGTTTACTGGTGATAAACATGGATCAACAATACGTTTATTTAACGGGCGCGGCAAGCCCCGTAAACTCCTTGTTTATGGACTTACACAAGCATTCCGGGGAGCGCCTCAGGGCGTACCTGCAAAAGAACGGCTGGAAATTCACCGACTTCGCATCGGTGATGGGTGTCGCCCCGCAGAACGTGAACAACTGGCTCGATCGCGGAGTGCCGGCGAACAGGCATAGGGAAGTCTGTAAAAAACTTGGCTTGAATATGGAATGGCTGCTGGACGGTCACGGGCCTGAGGAGATAGCTCAGCAGCGGCACGAATCCCATGCTCAAGCAGAGCTGGCTGGTGTGGTAGAAGAGTGGGACGACGAAACACCGCTAGATGCGGATACCGTCTCTCTGCCATTTCTCAAGGAGGTGGAATTGGCCGCAGGAACAGGTCGAACAGCAGTCGAGCCAAGCAGCGATAGAAAGCTAAGGTTTGGGAAAATGTCGCTGAAGAAGAAAGGTGTTCAGGCTGAACACGCCGTTGCCGTAACAATACGGGGCAACAGCATGGAGCCGGTGCTACTGGACGGAGCTACGGTCGCGGTTAACACCGTCGACAAGTCCGTGGTTGACGGCAAGATTTACGCGCTCAGCCATGCCGGACAGCTGAGAGTAAAGCTGCTCTATCGACTGCCTGGCGGAGGGCTCAGGGTTCGAAGCTACAACCGCGACGACCATGCCGATGAAGAGTACTCTCAGGAGCAGCTGCAAGACCAGGACATTCACATTATTGGCCGCGTCTTCTGGGGTGCTGCGTTCTTCTAGGCGCTCACCTGATACATGCATGTGGAGGCTAATGCGGCAATGGGCAGTCAGCGAAACCCAAATCAACTCAGTCGGAACCGCCCCGCGATGACCGTCGCAGCAAGCAGTAATGCGACCACATGCAGCGCCGTTATTCCGAAGCGCGATGCCTTCTGATGTTCGGCTTCCACTTCTGGCGGGCCCTGTTTGAGGGTAAGCGCTGGGCAAGGCGGCAGCTGCTGGAGGCGGTGGTGGTGCTGGTGGTTTGTGGGGTGGTGGCCTTGTTGGTAGTTACCGAATAGCTATGCACAAATGGAGCGAATCTGCTCAATGATTGATAAGGACGCTGTTGCCAAGGCAATTGAGCGGTACCTCACCGGCTCGGGCGAACCAATAAAGAATTTCGCTGACCTAGAGGCGGTGCCCGGCTATGAGCAGCAGATTGAGTTTGGAGAAAAGGCAGGCCGCTCAATCAAAGATATGCTCGAAAAATACGAACTGGCAAAAGTGGACGAAGTACCGTGCGGGATTAAGGGTTGCCGCAAAAAGCACATGCACGGTTATTTGGTGGTCTCGTCTGACGGACGGATTACCAACATCGGGCAGGACTGCGGAAAGAACCATCTCGGGTTGAACTTCAGCAGTGCCAAGGCAAGCTACAACGTACGTCGCAAGGCCATAAGTAATCGGAAGGCCGTAGAGCAGATACGGGCAGAGCTGGCCAAGCACCAGGATCGAATCAGCAGAATCAAATCGCTGAGTTCAGCGCTAAACCAGTGTCGCGAAGTAATACGCGAGTGGATGCCAATACAGGCCGGCGAGCTTATCGAGATGGCATATAAGCAGCGCTCTGTAATCGTAGTCGAGCGCCAGATGAGCAAGCGTGAAGCTGCAGTTCACTTCGCTCAAACCGGCACATCGCGCAAGGACTACGTTGGCGGCAGACCCATGGTTACCGAAGAGGCTGGCCGTCTTGTCGGTGTCGCCTTCTTCGGCTCAGACCTTTCGGCGTTCATTTCAAAGAGCGTCAGCCCCGCTATCAATGAGGTCTCGACGCTGACAGACTCCGACATCGACGAGCTATCAGCTCAGGCTATTAGCGACCTCTCAAAGCGCCTGGGCGACTCACTTCGCAATATACGTGAGGCGGAAAAAATAGCTGATCACGGACTCAGATTCTTCACTCCCGACAACGCCGCGAAGCTAAAGCTGATGGGGGCCAGTGAAGAGAACGTTAAACGGCTTGCGCCTGCTCTGTCAGAATTAGCGGTTTTTCACTCTCAATAAGCGAGTCAAACCTAACCTCTTGGCATGCGATAGCCTGCGCCATGGCGCACATTGAGTAAGTGCTTGGCAGCTCCGTCCAGAAGACCGCGTAATTCGCATCAAGCGGGTCACCCATAAACATGCGAAAAACCTGATCAGCATCATCCCACTCAACAACTCGCCACCCATCGCAAGGGTTGTATATCAGGTGGTCTTCTCCATCCCTGGTTGGCCGCACGAGCGAGAACAACTTTAAGTTCATAGTTTGCTGGGCGTTCACTGACGTACCTCCCGTGGACTGTTTTCGCGATGATATGCGATTTTCTGCATGCACCCCAAGCCCGCCCCGAGCGGGCTTTTTTGTGCCCTCCCACAGCCCGCTTCGGCGGGTTTTCTTTTGCCTGAAAGAAACCACCCCCCCAAAAAATAAACAAAATAAACATTTTGTGTTGACCGGAAAATAAACACGGTGTTTAATGACTCCCAAGCCGGCACCAACGGCCAGGGCCAGACCCGACAGCTCTTTCAAAATCTGGAACTCCATGCCGGTCACTGGAAACCGGCCTGCTCGATGTTTTGCTGACGCATCTGGAATCGGCGGACAAAGGGTTGCACTGCTAACGCTCCCTGGCGGTATTCCTCAGAACGGAATGCATCACCGCTAACAGCAGACAGGCCCGAAAGGCTTGCAGTGAGGACAAAAATCATCGCCCAAGCGCAGGTGGCGGGTAACAGCGCAAGGTAACAAGACTGGAGCGTTCGGCATGCCGGCGCAGCGGTTTATATGACAACCAGAAGAAAGGCCCGCAGGTGGTAGAAGCCCAGTAGGCGACTGCGGGAAGCAACGACGAATCACTGAGCAGCCTTCTCGCGAGGGCTGCTTGGGATGAAATCGGAATAGTTAGTGGCGCTTTCCGAGACCCGGGGCGCCGCCCGGCAAGAGCGTCACATCCGTATATTCAGTGTCAGATCTGGACCGGAAAGCGCCATCTAGAGCGCGTGAACGACTCAAGCACTTCGGGCACAGGTTCGAAAGCCGCAGTATTTCCTCTGGGTTATCAAGAGGCACGCCGCAGTCATTGCAGTGCGTGACATGAGCACCAGAGCGCCCTGATGCTTGGCGCCGTTGGACTCGCTCGGTCACCACCTTCGCAGCCTGCTTTTTGCTGAGTGGCTTTGCTGAGGTAGCACTGGTCTTCGGCTTTTTGACCTTGCGCTTCTTCCCTGCTCGTCTTGGCGCAACCTCGGTCGGCTCACCGGCAACCAGCGTCATTTTGACTTTCTGGCGGCTACTGTCTTTTTGGCCGCCAAGCACCCGCTTGAGCTCGCCAATCAGGTTCAGTACCGCCGGGTTCACCGGCTCCTCTTCCTGCTGCATTCGAGCTTTCAACTCGCGCAAAACCTCAAGGTTCTTGGCATCCATTCACCGCAGTTCCTTTCGTAGTCATCCGTCCACGGAGACTAGCAAACCAGTGGCCCCAGAGCCACGCACAGGAGAACGACATGAGCGAACAAATAAAGGCTGCCTTGGCCGGCGCGGGTTACGCCATCGCCGCATTGATTTTCATTGTCGGAACCGCAAACACCCTGGGTTTTGTCATGAAAGCTGCAGGGCGTGCGATGGGGTGTACGGGCTGACTTCCTCATGCCGGTTGATTGAGCCGGCATCGGGAAGTAGACAGGCGAGCGGCCGCCTATCACTGCCGCGACCGACTGGAGGATACGGCCATGTGTTACTAACGCGAAAGCGCACACCAGCGATCTGCGTAACGCCAGAAGGCGCAGATCATTACCTTACTGGCAGGGGCCAAGCGGCCAACGATGTTACCCCGCATCACCCGGGCGACCGGGAGGCCAACCGATCGCATGAACAGGTGCAGCTGTGAACCGTCACCCCGGCGGGGATCGGGCTGCAATGGTGCTGTAACCAGCGTGCACGCTGACCAGCCGCGGCCACTGCGAAAGTGTGGCCCGGTATCGCCGCTGGTGGTATCGGGGATCGTCATCATCGCGACTGACTCGCGATTCGTGCCACGGCCCTAGTGCTGTGTCGGCCTGTACGGGCAGAAATCCAAACAGGCCGGTTAGCGGGCTTGCTGAGCAGCAGCATACCCCTGCCGATGGCGATCCCCGATGCTACTCGCATCATGACGTTCCTACATGGCTATTAACCCCGCTCCGGCGGGGTTCTTTTTCCCCTTCTTCCAGTGCCCAGAAGCATGCCAGCGCATGCCTGTGGGCATTCATCGCACGGAGCGCACCACATGCACACACTCACCAGCGAACACTGGCAGGGCTGCACCGGCCTGCTCAGCAAGCGCGAACTGGAGTTCACCCTGCGCGTTGCCGAGGGCAAGACCGACAAAGAGATCGCCCGGGAGGCCGGCCTGGCACCGGACAGCGTGCGCAAGCGAATCATGAGCGCCATGTTCAAGCTGGGCGCCCACCGCCGCGCCCAGCTGGTGGCCGAGGCCATGCGCCGCGCCATCATCGCCCCGCTCGCCATCTTCCTGGCTATCTGCTGCGTGGTGGTCAACAGCTCCCCCGACAACCACCAGGAGCGCGCACCCCGCAACCCGCGCGGCGGCCTGGCGCGCATCAAAGGCGGCGCCCGCCGTGATGACCCGTTCTTCAACCCCTTCGACTACGTGTAAGGAGACACCCCATGATCACCAAGGACCAAGGCCTCAAGTTCATGAAGTTCCGGCTGATGATGATCCTGACCGCGCCAACGCTGGCAGCGCTCGACACGCTGCAGGGGCTGGCCTCCAAGGACACCGAGTACCTGCGCCAGCACCGCATCATGGCGCCCTTCGAGGTCCAGGGCGTAGAGCGCCAGGTGGCTGCTGCCGTGCGCACCCGCAAGCGTGAGCTCAAACGCGAACAGGCGGCCGCCATCGTGATGACCGCAGCCATGGCCAACATGATGCAGGGCAGCCACGCCAGCGCCAGCTGATGCGCAGCCGTGCCGCAGACGCGGCCCACTTCATCGCTTTCTGGGCGCTGGTGATAGCAGCACAGGCCCTTGTCTCTCACCCCCTTCCATAGGTACCAACATGTCACACCAGAAAATGCCGGTGGCCTACGTGGCCGGGCCGTACCGCGGCAGAACGCGCGCGGCCGTTGAGCTGAACATTCAGAGCGCCAGACAGGTTGGCCTGCAGGTCGCCCGCAAGGGCTGGTCACCGCTGGTACCGCACGCCAATACCGGTCACCTCGACCTGGCAGACCCGCAGCTTGGCGATCAATTCTGGCTGGGCGCCACCATGGAGCTGATGCGCCGCTGTGACGCCGTAGTGCTGGCCCCCGGCTGGGAGCACTCAGACGGTACCGCGGCAGAGATTCACGAAGCCCGCCGCCTTGGCCTGCCGGTGTTCGAAACCGTCCACGCCCTCCCCTGTGCCGACACCTGGCGCCAGCAGGAGGAAATCCAGCTGCAGCCGGCTGAGTGACTCATGGCCAAGTCAGCCACAGAGCGCAAGCGGGAGCAACGCGAGCGGGACAAGCTCAAGGCAGAAGAGCGCCGCGCCCGCCTGCTGGCCTACAGCCTCAAGGTCGACGTGTACCAGGGCACCGCCGACCACGTCGAGCGCATCAAGCAGGTGACCGGCATCGACGAGGTGCACGACCTGCTGACCCGCGCAATCCACAACATCAGCCGCCTCGATGACGACGCGCTGCTGGCCTTCCTGGCCGAGCCTTAGCGTCACGGCGGTATGTCACGGAGACGAAAATGGGACTCCAACAATCCATTCCAGACCGCCTTATCAAAGCCCAGGCCATGATCGACGCAGCCCGCGAAGCATTCGAGCGCGGCGAGAAGCCTGCACCAGCAAAAGCGAAGCCCGCACGGCGCCCTCCTGCAAAATCCGTAGAAGAGCTGCACGTCAGCATGGCCGCAGCGGTAGAGGCGAAGGCCCGCAAAGCGCGAGTCGAGCGCGACAAGCTGGCCGAGAAGATCAAACCCCATGCCGGGCAGCTATCGGCAAACCAACTGGCCGAGAAGCTGGGCGTGTCTACCGGCTTGGTTCGCAAGGCAGCCAAGGAGCATGGCATTGACCTGAAGGTCGCCCCCGGTCACCGGCACAAGCATGTCGGCCCTACCCCTGAACAGCTGCGCGAAATGCGCGCCCAGGCAGCAGGCGGGGCCAGTGTGGCGGACGCAGCGCGCTGGATCGGCGTTCCGCGCGGCACGGTGGGTTACTGGGCCAAAAAGTACGGCGTACAGTTCGGTCGACAGCCATGAGCCCGTTCAAGGAAGTAGCACTACCCACAACGCTGACCGATCTGGTCAATGCTCGCGCCGACGCCCTGCGGCTGATCGAGGACGCCCGCCGGCTGACGCGTAGCGCCGAGACCCTTCTTGCACCGCATGGCCGCTACCTGATGCCACGGGGCGGCATGATCGCTGAGGATCACGAGCGGGTGCGCGTGGAAATGGACGGCAGGATGTGGCGCCGGGCTTTCGATCTGACCGGCTTCAAGCAGCTCATGGATGCACAGGCTGTGGCTGAGTTCGAGAAAAGCCTTTCGCCATCGCCGCCAGAGTTCACCGAGGCAAATATCATCAGCACGTTCGCAAGCCTGCACCAGGATGCCGGGCACATGTTCCGCCGTGGCGTGGTCAACGTCTTCCGAGTCCTTTCCGACAACTACAAGACCAACAGCAGCGAGCCGTTCCGCATCGGCCGCAAGATCGTGATGGGCTACATGGTAGAGCATTCATTTACCAGGGGCCTATGCATCCGCCGCGGCGGCGCTGCCGACAAGATCAACGATATCGACCGCGTGTTTCAGACCTTGGACAACAAGCAGTTCAAGGCGCATGAGCTGGTGTCTGCGCTCAACGTGGCATTTAAAGAGCGCGCCGTTTACGAGTGCGACCTATACCGGGCCAAAGCCTTCAAGAACGGCAACCTGCACCTTGAGTTCAAGCGCCCAGACCTGCTGGACAAGCTCAACGAGCAGATAGCCGACCACTACGCAAACACCCTTCCTGATGCGCGGTTCTGAGCGCAGCTGATAACCCGAGGTAACCAACATGAGCACGTTTGCCGTATTCGGGATGACCCGAGACTTTGCCCTGGCTGAAGCCAGAAAGAAAACGCCGACCACCCGCATTGAGCTGGTGAAGGGTGTTCGCGTGACTGTCGACCTGACGCCTGACGAATGGGAGGCAGCAGTACAGAAGCGCGCCGACGAGGTAATGGCCGGTGCCCGCACCGTCCAGCTGTGCAAGCCATTCGATGCGCCGCAGTTCGCCCGCGACTTCATTGCCCTTTGCCGCAACAGGGGGGGGTGTCGGGATTTGACCATCAAGGCGCGGGCGCCTGAGAAAGACGGCCACGGCCAGATCCGCAAAACCAAGAAAGGCGCGCCGATGCTGTCCTGGCAGGACTACAAGTACGACGCCGCGTAACCCTTCCCCGAGGTAACCCAATGGACTGTATCGACCTGTTCGCCGGCGCCGGCGGCTTTAGCACGGGCGCGTCTCTCGCTGGCTGCAATGTGGTATGGGCAGCGAACCACTGGCCCGAGGCTGTCGAGTGGCACAGCCGCAACCATCCTGACGCCATGCATATCTGCCAAGACCTGCACCAGGCGGACTGGTCGCTGGTGCCAAAGCATGACCTCATGCTCGCCAGCCCCTGCTGCCAAGGCCACAGCAAGGCCCGCGGCAAGGCAGCTGGCAACCCGCAGCACGACGCCAGCCGGTCTACTGCGTGGTCTGTCGTATCGGCTGCTGAGTACCACCGCCCGCCCCTGATCGTCGTCGAGAACGTTCCCGAGTTTCTGGACTGGATGTTGTACCGACCGTGGGAGCTGGCCATGAACGCGCTGGGCTATCAGGTCGCGCCGCATATCGTCGACGCCGCGGACCTCGGCGCACCCCAGAACCGCATCCGCATGTTCCTGGTGCTGACCCGCTCAAGCGCCCCGCTGCTGCTGAACCTCCAGCGCCAGCAGCATGTGCCGGCGTCCAGTTTTGTCGACATGACGGGAGGCAACTGGCAACCCATCGAAAAGCCAGGGCGAGCAAAGGCCACGCTCGAGCGGGTGGCGGCAGGCCGGTCCCAGTTCGGCGACGAGTTCCTGATCAGCTACTACGGCAACACCAAGATCGGCCGCAGTCTTGATCGCCCGATCGGCACCATCACCACGCGCGACCGCTGGGCCGTCATCCGCGGCGACCAGATGCGCATGCTGAGCCGCTTCGAGTGCCGGGACGCTATGTCATTCCCTGCCGACTACCAGTTGCCAGACAACCACCGTTTGGCCGTGCACCTGCTCGGCAACGCAGTCTGCCCGGTGCCGGTATCCAACATCCTTAACGAGATTCGGAGGGTTGCATGACCACCCAACTCACAGCCCGGCACATCGACGGGCGCAACGGGCAGCCCGTGGCCGTAGTAAACGGCCTGCCCGGGCTTGATGCCCAGATGACGCCAACTCAGCTGCGCCAGCTGGCACGGCAAGCAAATCAGATCGCTATCGACAGCGAGTCCGGCGTTCGCGGTATGCGGCGCTATCCAGATGAGGTGCAGGCGGATGACTGACAAAGAAGAGCTGAGCCGGGGCGATTACCGGTTGCGCTGCGAGGCGCTTGAGACTGAGCTGGCCGAGCTGCGCACAAAGAGCGCTGGCCTGCAGAGTCTCTACAAGGAAGCCGAAGACGAGCTGTTGGAGAAGGTTCGTGAAAATGGACTTTTACTCAAATCGCTTGCCGCCGCACGGCCTTGCGTTCCGATCGAGCTACTGAACACGATCGAGAAGTCTTGGCGCGTTCCAGATCGCGCATCTCAGTACGTCGAGATCAAGATACGGGAAGGTCTGCGCCAGTTGCGCGAGATTATTGCCACTTCTTCTACGCCCGGTGATCGGTCTGCAACTACCGAGGAATCCTCGACAGTTGGAAAGCTATGGGCCGTCCACGCTCAAGGCCCGGACGAGCTTTACCCGGCATTCAATCGCGAAGACGCCGAGAAGCATGCTGCGGCGCTGAACGCGCTGTCAGCCGGCTGCAGCGTCAATGTGTCGGCTGTAGTTGTCGAGTCGCCTTGGCCTGCCGCTGAGCACTGGAAGTATCTCGCAGAGCAGGAGCGCGAGCACGCAGAGCAGATTGCTGCGCCTGCTGAGCGGGTGGGGCAGGAGCCTGTACCTGACGAGGTGTTCGAG
>Ga0115011_10000108_pt1 | contig 77652 bp, 58 predicted proteins | sample TroAtlMetagenome_2_FD_88705 | JGI IMG/M metagenome (GOLD analysis project Ga0115011, IMG submission 88705) | Marine eukaryotic phytoplankton communities from Atlantic Ocean - Tropical Atlantic ANT8 Metagenome | ecosystem: Environmental > Aquatic > Marine > Oceanic | place: Tropical Atlantic... | reverse complement strand
CCCTGTTCCTCGCCCTGCCTGCTGCTTATGCCGGTGAATTCAAGGTCGAGAAAAAGCCTTTTAAGTCCACCGTTGGATTTGAGGGCAGTTTCCTTCCTCAAGAAGCCTTGGTGATGAAGATCGATCCAAAGGTCTGGGCCGACTTCACCATCAAAGAGCTGGTCGCCCAAGGAGGGGCAGTAAAAAAAGGCGCCGCTGTTGTGGTTCTCGACACGGAGGGAATTGATCGGCAGTTGGCGGACGACACCGATGCGACTATGGCGAGGAAAATGGCCTTGAAAACCGGCGAGCTCGAGCTGGCGAATCTCGAAAAAACGACTCCGTGGCGGCTTGAAGCTGCCGAGCTTGGCTACAAGCGGGCTAGAGATGATCATCAATATTTCGTGGACGTCAGTCGCCCATTGCAGGAGGAGTCTGCCAAGCGAAGCCTCCAGAGCACTGAGCGCTATCTCGAGTCCGCTACCGAGGAGCTCAAGCAGCTTCTCAAAATGTATAAGGAAGACGACCTCACCGAGGAGACCGAGGAAATCATCCTCAAGCGGCAGCGATATTCGGTAGAAGCGGCTGAATTCCGCCTGAAATCCGCCAAGCTTTCGACCAAGCGAGCCCTTGAGGTGACCATCCCTCGCTCCGCAGTGGATCAGGAGCAGGCACTCAAGGATGCTGAAGTTGCCTGGAAAACGGCCCGAGAGGCCCTCCCAGCCGCCCTCCAGCAAAAGCGTCTTGATGTCAAGAAGTTGCAGGTGGCGGATCAGCGCGCTGATGCCAACTCACAGGATTTGAAGGCGGATCGGGGCCAGATGGAAATTCAAGCTCCCTCAGATGGCACCATTTATCATGGCGAGATCTCCAATGGTCGCTGGAATCCGGTCTCCGCCGCCAAGTTCATGAAAGTCGGGGGCAAAATCCCAGCGCGGGTAGCATTGGCCTCCCTTATTCCCTCTGGGGCGAAGCTGCACCTCGATGCCTTTGTGGACGAGACTGCGGCAGCAAAGCTGAAAAAGGGGCAGAAAGGCTACGTCGCCCCAGTTTCATCTCCTAGATCACGCCTCTCAGTCGAGCTAGCGGAGGTAGCCAGCCACCCAGCAGTTGATGGAAAATATCACATTCGGCTGACTCTTTCGGCAGATGGCTCTCCAAAAGGGCTCAACTTGGTCCCTGGGATGAAAGGAAAAGGAAAGATCACCACCGGCGATCAAGGGGAAAGCCTTGCGGTGCCTGTCAAGGCCCTGAAAGAGGAGGCAGACGGAACCTACACCGTAAGGGTCAAGAGCGCGGAAGGGCAAGAGTCCGCCACTCCGGTCACCGTGGGAGCCGAGTCGAATGGGATGATTGTTGTTCTCTCCGGCTTGGAAGAAGGACAGATCGTGATTACACCCGACGAGCCCGCCTCCAAATAAGCCGTCCAACCCCTAATCCTCTAAACACCATGCGAATCTGTGCTGTCATAGCAATCGCCGCAGGGGCGTCGTTCTCCCTGATTCAATGCGTCACGGCTGAATCTGAGGCTTCAAACGAGAAGCCCTGGCTCTCGGATCTGCCCCCGCTTCCTGAAATCGAACCCGTTACTAAAACCCAGATCGACCAATCGATTAAGCGTGGGGTAGATTTCTTGATATCAAGCCAAAACAAGAACGGCTCATGGGGCTCCGCCACAATGACGAAGGGGCTTAACATCACTGCTCCTATTCCCGGTGCCCACCACGCTTTCCGAGCTGGATCGACCGGTCTCGCCCTCGAAGGGATCCTCCGGTCTGGCGATCGACGGCCTGAAACTGTGGCCGCAATTGAAAAGGCCGAGGCTTGGTTCCTCAAGGAGCTCCCGAGGCTCCGCAGGGGCACCGTTGACACCATGTATAACGTTTGGGGCCACTCATACGGCATTAAGGCTCTTGCGGAGCTCTACAATTACCGAGATGGGGACGACGCAAAGCAATCAGCGCTAAAAAATTTGGCTCAGACACAAGTCCAAAGACTAAAGCGCTATGAGGATGTAAACGGGGGATGGGGTTACTATGATTTCGATGAAGCGAGCCAGAAACCCACGGGCCTCCCAACCAGTTTTACGACGGCTACTGTCATGATGGCCTTATGGAAGGGGAAAGAAGTCATGGGACTTGAGCTTCCGCCCAAGGAGGTAACCCGGGGAATTAAATTTCTAAAACGCCAACAAACCCCGGATTTCGCCTACGTGTATTCAAATAGCCATCGCTACCGGCCTCGCTATAGCATCAACCGTCCTGGTGGTTCATTGTGCCGCTCGACTGCGTGCAACGTCGCCAGGAGAGTTTGGGGCGATCCCGCGCCGACAGATGAGATTGTCAAAGTGTGGCTCGACCGGCTGATCCTTCGCAACGGGTGGGTGGATATTGCCCGGAAAAGGCCCAGGCCCCACTCAACCCATTTCGCCAATTCGGGCTACTTTTACTTCTACGGTCACTACTATGCGATGGACTGTGTAGCACTTCTGCCAGAAACCGACAGGTTGGTTTATTATCAGAACTACGGAAAGATCATGCTTTCCAAACAGGAAAAGAACGGATGCTGGTGGGACTACCCACTCTACAAATACCATTACGCTTACGGAACGGGCTACGCCCTCTGTGTCCTGGCAGAATGCCGGAAGGGAGCCCAATAATTTGCGGCTGGAGGGCTTTGTCTGGAAGGGCCTTAAATCTTGACCTCAAGCAATCTGGTGGCCGCTTCTGCTCCCTTGCGACTAAAGGGACGTTTTCCATTGTCGGGGCGCTGTAGTTGTCCCTATTTTCATCGCTCAACGGTTATGTCTCCAGGCATAGTTTGATTGAATCTATTGCGTAGGACAGAGGTGCGACCTCGGAGCCTGGGACCTAATCCCCCTAGCCTAGGATAGGCCGCGTATTGCTATAGCATTTCTGGGCCTGCCAGCGGACCGTTAATCCCCGGTCCCGTTTGAATTTGCCCCTGAATATTCCCGCGTTCGTCATTAACGGTGGCGGCCGATCACCCAGGCGAAGAACGTGTCTAGCCCTTCAGGACTGCTATATCGGCAGCGAATATCGGGAGCCCGCAGATTAAAATTCTTCGCTCTCTGGCTGGCTTCGGCAAAACAGTTCCCGGTGCAAGGATCAAAGGCTAGAAGACCAGCCGGTTCCTATGTTCGCCTTTGATTCCCCAGCCCGGGCCACCAGGGCGCGCTAGAGCAATCCTCACCCTTGGAAAAATCCAGTAGTCAGAAGGAAGCGGTTCCAAGGCATAGAGCCTCGCCCCCCCATGGTCTAATCGCGGTGGATGCCCCCCGTGCTGGTTTATCGGTAGGCCGGCTGGGCCAGGACTGTCCCGACGACCCCGATCAGCAAGGGGACCGCCCCTAACTTTACCTCCATTATTCTGCCAGCTAACCTCGGTTGTTGTCCTCAGCTGGGATTTTATCGACGTCGCTCGACCTCCCGAAAGGCCGAGTAATACAAGGGTCCCCTCGCATCTCGTTGCTTCGACCCCTTTCGTCGTCAACAATCCAAACCAACGGGTCGGTTTATAGTCTTGTTGATTGTAATATTCGGCAATGCTTGCTTTTAAGCGCCCCTTCCTATTCGTTCTTGGTGGTCGGTTTGGTGACCATTATGGCTGATTTAAGTGTCTTGATATCAAGGGGAGTGGTTTTGAGATGGGCCGCGGAGAGCTGAGACCCGCTGGTTTGAGTATCGACCTGATGATCGATCTCGGTTCCATCGAAGCGATAAGGCAACTGATCTCTTATCCAATCGCAGACTTCGCCCTCGCTTCCATAGCATGTTTCTGCTTTCCAAGAGGAATCTCAACATTATGGCCGAAAACATCCGCGAGCAATTAAGGCAGCTTCTCCTGGAAAAGTCTGTCCGGACGGGCGAATTCACTCTCGCTTCGGGAAAACAAAGTGATCTCTACGTAGACTGCAGAGTGACCAGTTTTGACGCCCGCGGTGCCCGCCTGATTGGCGAAGCCGGCTGGGCGTGCGTGCAAAAGAAATTAACTGGAGCGAGCCTCTCTGCGGCGGCTATCGGCGGGATGACCCTGGGAGCGGATCCGATTTCCCTCGCAATCGGCATGGAGTCCGCAAGACAGCAGCCTAATGGTTTCCTGCAGGTCTTCACGGTGAGAAAGGAGGCTAAGGAGTATGGCGCTGGGCGCCGCATCGAAGGGAATTTCTCGTCAGGAGATCCTGTGGTGGTGGTGGACGATGTCATCACCACCGGGGGCTCGACCCTTCGCGCAATCGACGCCATCGAGGCAGAAGGAGGTAAAATCCTCTTTGCGTTCGTCCTCGTCGATCGAGAAGAAGGAGGCAGACAGGCCCTCGAAGAGCGGGGGGTGGAGGTTGTTTCGCTCTTCACTCGCACTGAACTGCTAGCAGGATCCTGAAACGACCCGGCTCAGTGACGGGCCTTCTCTGAGCATTCGCGTTTGAAGCCGAATGGAAACGGGGCATAGTAACCTTGAAAACTTCTATGAAGGTGTTTGTCACAGGCGCCACGGGCTTCATTGGGCGCGCGCTCGTGCTTGCGCTGCGACAGAAGGGTCACTCGGTAGTCGCGTGGGTCCGGTCGGAAGCGCGGGCCCGGGCTCTGCTCGGGCATGACGTCGAGCTCCTTCCTATTGAAGACGGCGACCAGGCCCTGCCCGAGGCCTTGAGTTCCTGTCAGGGAGTAGTAAATCTCGCCGGCGAGTCTATTTTTGGGAAACGGTGGAGCAAGACCAGGCGCAAGGCCATCATCGACAGCAGGGTCTCATTGACCTCCAGGCTGGCAAACGCAGTCGGAAGGGCGAAATGCCCGCCTGAGGTATTTGTTTCCGGCAGCGCAGTCGGTTTTTATGGCGACCGGGGTAACGAGGAGCTCAATGAAGACTCCGAACCCGGCGGGGACTTTCTCGCTCTGCTGTGCCGCGAATGGGAACAAGCTGCCCTCGACGCTTCCTCTGCCAACACCCGGGTAGTATGCCTGCGAACCGGAATCGTCCTTGGTCAGGGAGGAGGCGCCCTCGACGCCATGCTTCGCGCTTTCAAGGTGGGTCTCGGGGGCCCTCTGGGAAGCGGTCGCCAGTTTGTTCCGTGGATACACTTGGAGGACTGCATCTCTCTCATTCTCTTCGCATTGAGTGACCATGAGCTTGCGGGCCCAATGAATGTCGTGGGGCCCGATCCGGTAACCCAAAGAGTCCTCGCGCGCACTCTGGGAAAGGTTCTTCGGCGTCCCAGTATGCTTCCCGCGCCCCGGCTTGCCCTTCGGGCTATCATGGGAGAGGCCGCCTCAGCCCTTCTTTCGGGACAGCGGTGCTACCCGAGGAAAGCACAGGCCTCCGAGGCGCCCTTTCGTTTTGAGTCGATCGAGAGCGCCCTAGAAGACCTGATCAGCCCCCAAGGCGTAAATATCACGCCCGTAGACTCAGACTCGCCCTCTCCATTAGGAGATCCGGCTTATCTTGGCGCCCGGCCTCCAAGATACTTTTTGCGGGCACGCGCAGTGGTTGGCGCGCCCTTGGGAGAGGTCTTTTCCTTTTTTTCCAAGCCGGCAAACCTAGCAATCCTGACGCCTCCCAAGGTCGGCTTTACCATCCACCACATCGAAGGCCCCATGGGGCAAGGGGCCAGAATTGAATATCGTCTCCGGATTGCTGGCGTCCCCCTCAGATGGCGCTCCCGCATTGAGCGTTGGGATCATGAGAAGGTCTTCGTGGATTCACAGGAGCGCGGCCCCTACCGCTCGTGGTGGCATGAACACCACTTCAAGGCGAAGGGGGAACAAACCATCGTGGAAGACCGGGTTTATTATTCGCCCCCCCTCGGGCTCCTTGGCCGCCTCGCCAATCGCATGTTCATCGCCGGGCAGCTTCGGGAGACGTTTCATTACCGCGCTACTGCAATTCGCCTTCGATTCGGACATGTGCCTCAAGGCAAAGATCATGAAGCAGGATCATAGAACGCTGGTATGGTTCAGGGGGAAGGACCTCAGGGTCTCCGACCATGAACCCCTCATCGAGGCCCTTAAAGTTGGAGAGGTTATTCCTCTTTTTGTTGTTGATCCCTACTTCTTTCACCCTCTCCGCGCGCGGAAGTTACCCCACCGGATGCAGTTTCTTCTCGAGAGCATCTCGGAGCTTTCCGACAATCTGGCGTCACTGGGAAGTCAGCTCATTTGCGTATCTGGATCAAGTGTCGTGATGGTTCCTGAACTGGCTCAACGGTGGGGTGTAACACAAGTCGTCGCTCATCGTTGGACGGAGCCTTTCGGACGAGTTCGTGACGCAAGAATTGCGGACGGGCTCTCCGTGCCTTTGAAGCTTTATGAGGGCGAGACCCTACATCCACCCGGATCACTCCGGACGGGTAAGGGCTCCCCTTATTCCGTTTTCACACCATTTTCACGGGCCCTGCGAAGGCAGGCGCAGATCTCTGTGGCGATTCCTCCGCCGGATTCTATAGAACCAGTTCCCAAGATCGCGCTGTCCGATCACGAGACAATCCCAGCGCTCGAGACGCTCGGCATTCAGCGGAATCCATCTTTGCAGAAAGGCGGTGAAACTGCAGGACAAAATCGGTTAAAGCTCTTCCTTGAAAAGCATGCCACCGGCTACGCCAAGGGCCGGGACCAATTGGGAGAATCCACAACCAGCCGTTTATCCGCCGACATAAAGTTTGGCACTCTTTCCGTCCGAACCATATGGGAGAAAGTCCAGGAAGTGAAATCCGACCTCTGCGCCGAGTCCATCGAAACCTTCCAAACCGAGCTAATCTGGAGAGACTTCGCCCATTCCACACTTTGGGACCGCCCCGAGGTTCTGAAGCAGCCCTTCCGCCCTGCCTGGGTCGGTTTCCCTTGGCGCAATGACCCGGCAGATTGGAAAGCTTGGACTGACGGCCGAACCGGGTACCCGGTCATCGATGCCGCAGCTCGGGAGCTGCGGGAGACAGGCTTCGTCCATAACCGTGCCCGAATGATTACCGCGAGTTTTCTCTGCAAACACCTCCTTATCGATTACCGCCGTGGAGAGTCCCATTTTTTAAAGTACCTTACCGACGGAGACTGGGCTCAAAACAATGCTGGATGGCAATGGTCCGCGGGAAGCGGCTGTGATGCCCAGCCCTACTTCCGGGTCTTCAACCCATTTTCGCAGGGAGAAAAGTTTGACCCAGACGGCAACTATGTCAGGCGTTGGATACCCGAGCTTAAGCTCCTGCCGAACAGATATATTTATCGCCCGTGGGATGCTGCTCCGGAGGTCCTCGCTAAGGCCAAGATCACCCTTGGCGCGGACTACCCCTTGCCCATCGTCGATCACGCGACCGCCCGCGAACGCTTTCTGCGCGTAGCCAAGGCCTATTTGAAGCCGACTGGGTGACCCCCCATTTCGGTAGCGAAAGAGTCCACGGTGCTCCCAGAGGGCTTTAGGTGTTCACTCCTTTACGGCCCTCGATAATATTATAAAGTGTTGGTTATCAGTGGTTTATATTGTTTTTAGTCCCCGCCTTCAGGTGTTCCTTCGGGCACCACAATCACCATAACAGAGAGACCACCCACTGACTGTTCCACGTGGAACGGATCCCTTGAAGGAAAGTGGTTAGCCTGCACTAAGGTAATCACCCCTCCACAACCCCTTGAACTCCCAGCCCTATCGATTAACCTTCCTGCCACCTCGAACCAAACCATGTTCGTCTACCCAAAAGAATACGACGTTCTCGTGATCGGCGCGGGCCACGCTGGAGTGGAAGCCGCTCTTGCAGCAGCCCGGCTGGGCTGCCAGGTAGCCATCCTTACGCAGAACCTCGATACAATGGGACAGATGAGCTGCAACCCTGCCATTGGCGGACTGGGGAAAGGCCATATGGTTCGAGAAATAGACGCTCTGGGAGGCGCGATGGCCCTGAACACCGACGCTACCGCAATTCAGTGGCGCCTCCTTAACAGTTCCAAGGGCCCAAGCGTTCGTGCTCCCCGGGCACAATGCGACAAGAAGGCCTACCAGTTCCGAATCAAGCACGCTTTGGAATCCGCCGAGAGGCTTGACATCCATCAAGGAAACGCCGCTCGCCTTCTTATTGAAGGCTCCGCAATTAAGGGGGTGCAGACCAGCTTGCACTTCGAACTTCGGGCCCGCACCGTGGTCTTAAGCGCCGGAACCTTCATGCGGGGCCTCATGCATGTAGGCAAGCGTAACGAGAAGGGTGGGCGCATGGGGGACACCATCTCCACAATCAGCGACTCACTCCTGGAGCTAGGCTTCGCCGTCGAACGTTTTAAAACGGGCACTCCTTGCCGGATTAACGCCCGATCTATTGATTTCACTAAATGCGAGAGACAGAATGGCGACGAGCCACCCCCTCTGTTTAGTTACCTTGCAGACACAATCAAAGGGGGGCCTGATGATATTTTCACCTTAAATACTTGGGGTGATAAAGCATTCCACGTGGAACAATTGCCCTGTTGGATCACCTGGACCAATCCGGGAACACACGATGAAATACGGGCAAACTTGGACCAAAGCCCGATGTATTCGGGCCAAATTGAAGGAACGGGGCCTCGCTACTGTCCGTCAATCGAAGATAAAGTCGTCCGATTTGAGGAAAAAACTCGTCATCAGATCTTCCTAGAGCCGGAGGGGAGGCATACGCGCGAATACTACGTCAACGGCGTCTCAACCTCCCTGCCCTACGAAGTCCAGCTATCCTTTATCCGCACCATAGCCGGACTGGAGCGCGCAGACATTATCCGCCCCGGATACGCAGTCGAATACGATTATTGCCCACCCACCCAATTATCCCCCACTCTAGAAACAAAGCTCGTTGAGGGCCTGTACTTTGCCGGGCAGATCAATGGCACTTCGGGTTATGAAGAAGCAGCCGGCCAGGGCCTTCTGGCTGGAGCTAATGCCGCCCTCAAGGCCCGAGGCTCAAGCCCTCTTATCTTATCGAGAGACCAAGCCTACCTTGGGGTGATGGTTGATGATCTTGTCACAAAGGGCTGTACAGAGCCCTACCGGATGTTTACCAGCAGGGCGGAATATCGCCTTTTGCTGCGCCAAGACAACGCCGACCAGCGACTTGGGCCCATAGCGGCCTCAGTTGGTCTCAACTGCTCGCTTCGAGAGCAAAGAACCTCCTTCAAGCTCGAGCTCCTCCAAAATGCCTCAGCATTCGTAAGGAAAACCCCTCACGAGGGCCTTAAGCTGGACCACTGGTTCCGCCGCGAGGAGAACACCTGGAATGACCTCCCGCCCGAAATTCTACAAAACTTCCCCGTGGAACTCTGGCCCCTGATCGAAACCGACTTTAAGTATGAGGGCCACATTCTTCGGCAGCGCCAGCAGGTGGATCGCATGCGACGCCAAGAAACAAGACCCCTTCCGCATTCCTTGGACTACCGCTCACTCGAGGGCCTGAAGCGGGAAGCGCGCCAGCGCCTTAGCGAAATCCGGCCTCACACCCTTGGACAGGCGGCGAGAATCAGCGGGATTACTCCGGCCGACATCGCGATTCTCTCAATCTGGCTGGAAAAAACAGACCGGGAGACAGACCGGAAGGGTTGAGGCCCCCCGAACGACTAAGCGCCCCCGGCAAGCTACAGCTCGCAGGCAGCCAGGAATCTTTTCCCAGAACTTTTGGGTATCGCGATTTTGGAGGCCGCCGGTTTTTAATACTATAGACATAGTATTAATGGCGGGCGCTTACCCCAAAGAGATGATTAGGAACCCGCGGGGCCTTCGCCTCTGTCAATCATCGCCCGCACCCGGACGTCATCACCAATGCGCCTAAATGAACTGCTTTCCATTTTGATTCGCCCCCTAAGATCGACCGCTCCCTCTCCCCCCACAGCGGGAACACCTCCTCCGGTAATCAGCGGAGCAAGATAGAAAACCACCTCATCAGCCCACCCCTCATCAAGAAGCTGTCCCACCATGGTCCCTCCGGCCTCAACCATAATACTGAGAACGCCGTGGTCTGAAACCAGGTCCCGTAGGACAGACTCGATTCTTTTCGACCTATATATAAGGGTTTTATCTCTAACATCGTCGGTAAGAATTTGGGAGCCCTTCGGCACCCCGAGATCTCTTGATGTCAAGACAACTCTCAGCGGTTGCCTCTTTTCTACTCCTTGCGCGGCGCCCCTAATGGTGAGCCTGGGATTGTCGCATCGAACCGTTTTACCGGTAGTAAGTATCGCGTCGACTTCCCCTCGGAGCCCGTGAACCTCCGCGCGCGAACCCTCACCACTTAACCACTGCCCTTCCGATTGTGGCCTAGTCACCTTGCCGTCCAAGCCAAAGGCGCTTTTGATAATCACCCAAGGGAGCCCACTTCGTTGAACCTTGGTAAAGGCCCTGATAATGGCTTCGCAGCCGGGCTCCTCTATGCCCTCGGTGTAATCAATCCCGGCCTCAAGCAAGAGGGGGCCGGCCCTCCCTTCGTGGCTTGGGTTTGGATCTCCGGCCCCTACCACCACCCTGCTGACCCCGGCCCGTATCAGTGCCGCGGTGCACGACCCTGTCCGACCGTGAGTAGAACAAGGCTCAAGAGTCACGTAGATGGTGGCCCCCTGGGTCACCTCTTCTCCGTGACGCCTGACCCCGTCTCTTATTGCTTCCACCTCCGCGTGGGGCTGGCCGGAGCCTTTGTGCCAACCCCTTCCTACCTCGGCCCCATCTTTCACGAGGACAGCCCCAACCGGGGGATTTGGGCTGGTTAGTCCCAGTCCCCGCCTGGCCAATGATAGCGCCCGGCGCATATATTCACCATCGTTCACAGCCAACGATTAGCTCCATCGCCGCCTTCGAGCAAGAGCCGTGCAAAACATGGTAAGATCATGAGCGAACAATGGGAACGGATTGAGGATGACCGCGAACAGTAACAATCTCTGACTAAAGACCGACGTCTGCCCTGCTTTATTCGCGTCTTATTATTCCTGTGGAACTACTGCAATGGAAGTGGGGAACAGTGTTCAGGAGGAGTTATTCGCCCCTTTAAGAAGAAGAATTATAGAATTAAAAAAGAATACTTCTCTTCATCCATCTGAATAACAATTCCCAGAACGCCAAAACCATAACCCAAATTTACGTGCAGAAAACCCCAAGCCGGTATAACAAAAAAAGAGTGAAGCGCCTTCTGCCCGCCATCGCCCTAATCGTTTTGCTGTTTTCTTTTAGTTGGGCTGCTCCGGGGCTTAGAGGCCTCCTTCCAGGTTTCAGCCCCCTGCCTCCTCTCTTCTTTTGCATTGCAGCCTGCATGGCGCCTCGATGGATCTGGCTGCCAGCAGTGGCATGGACCCTGTCCTACTTTGCGATCAATAGGACCCAGGGCTACGAAGTGGGCCTCCACTTTTTTGTCGTCATCGCTGGTCTGGCCGCGACGTTTGGAATTGGGGCCATGTTGAGAAAAAAGCCATGGCCCCACCTTATTGGAGGGTCTCTTGGAGCAGCCTTGGCCTTCTACGCGGTCACCAACACAGGGAGCTGGTTTCTATCGGAACAATATGCGAAAACTTGGGCGGGATGGGTTCAATGTCAAACCATCGGCATTCCGGGGTATCCGCCCTCGTGGATGTTTTTAAAGGGCCAAATTACCGCAAGCGCCCTGTTTACCGCGATTTTTCTCGCGGGCCAGCGACGTTTTGTGCGGTCAGAACAAAAGCTTCTTGAGCCAACCACGGCCCACCGAGCTTGTTGAGTCGATGGCGCGATACCTTAGCTCTTGCCCGCAATGCGCCTGAGGGGTATGCACGCCCAGTAGCAACTACCATGCAAGACCCCTCTGCAGAGCCACCATTTGCTGCGATGGATTTTTCCAGCTCGCCGGTAAACCGAGGCCTCAGCCCCCAGGACAAAATTGACTTTTATCGAACCATGGTTCGGATCCGGCGGTTTGAGCACCTCGCACTCGGACAATACCAGAAAGATAAAATGGGTGGCTTTCTCCACCTTTACATCGGCCAGGAATCCGTCGCAGTAGGAGCGGTCTCACTCATGGGAGAACACGACCACGTGATCACGGCTTACCGCGATCACGGCCACGCCCTTGCGGTAGGAATGATCATGGACGAATGTATGGCAGAGCTCTTCGGCAAGGTAACCGGGTGCTCCAAGGGCAAGGGAGGCTCCATGCACTTCTTCGCTCCTGACAAGAATTTCTGGGGAGGCCATGGAATAGTCGCAGGGCAGACCCCTCTTGGTCTAGGCCTCGGCTACGCCCTGAAGTATCAAGGGTTGCCTGGGTGTGCGCTTTGTTTTCTCGGGGATGGAGCCATTAATCAGGGCGTCTTTCACGAGTCCCTCAACATCGCGTCGCTCTTTGAAATACCCGTTGTCTACATCATTGAGAACAATGGCTACTCGATGGGAACTTCTCAGACCCGATCCAGCGCTTACCGGGATTGTCTCGCGCAGCGGGCAGAGGCATACAACATGGCCTGGGACCTAGTGAACGGGGAAGACCTTTATGAGGTCAGAGCAAAGACACACATTGCGATGGAAAGAGCTCGCAAGGAACACCGCCCAAGCCTTCTTGAGATCCAAACGTATCGCTACTATGGACACTCCGTAGCAGATGCTAATGCAGACAAATACCGCACCCCAGAAGAAATAGGGCGCTACAAGACCTACCACGACCCAATTCGACTGTGGGAACGACGCCTTATCGAGGAGGGCCACCTCACCGCTGAGGAGGCCAAAGCGCTAGAAAAAGAGGCAACAAAGGAGACTGCGAAAGCAATTAAGTTTGCCGAGAGTTCGCTGCCGCCAACCGTGGATGATATCCTGCATGACGTTTACTGGGAGGTAGATGAGGACACTGAAGCCGGCAACACCGGGCGCCATTTCTTCAACGACTAAACGGAGGCCTGATAATGAGAGAACTACTCTACAGACACGCGCTTCGCGAAGCTCTTGATGAAGAGCTGGCCCACGACGAGAACGTCGTCCTCCTAGGAGAGGAAGTGGCTGAATACAATGGGGCCTACAAGGTGACGGAAGGCCTCTGGGACAAGTGGGGAAGCAAAAGGGTGGTGGATACTCCTATTTCGGAAGCGGGCTTCATCGGAATGGGGGTGGGGGCGTCCATGCTCGGCGTGCGCCCAGTCATGGAGCTAATGTTCTGGTCGTTTCACTCGGTGGCTTTTGATCAGCTCGTTAATAACGCGGGGTGTGTTCGCTACATGGCAGGTGGCAAAATTAACGTTCCCATTGTGGTCCGGGGCCCAGCCAACGGGGGCACCAATGTTGGTGCGACTCATTCGCATTGTCCGGAAGGGTTGTTTGCGGCCTTTCCCGGGCTCAAAGTTTGTGCGCCAGCCACCCCTGCTGACGCGAAAGGCCTGATGAAATCTGCAATCCGCGATAATGATCCAGTTTTCATCATGGAGAACACCAAGCTCTATGGGAACATGGGTGAAGTTCCTGATGTCGGAGAGGGAGACTTTTTAATTCCATTGGGTAAGGCCGAGGTCAAGCGGGAGGGAAGCGACATCAGCCTGATTGCGCACGGTCGCTCCGTCCTACACTGTCTGGAGGCGGCGGAAACTCTCAAGAAGGATCACAATATATCTGCTGAGGTCCTCGACCTCCGTTCAATCCGACCTCTCGATCAGGAGGCCATCATTGAGTCTGTTGTGAAAACAAACCGGGCGGTTCTTGTTGATGAGTCCAAGCCATTTAATGGGGTCTCGTCCCAGATTGCCACCCTGATCCAGGAGCATGCTTTTGACCATCTTGACGCCCCCGTGAAGCGGGTATGCAGCATCGATGCGCCTGCGATCTATTCGCATCATGTCGAGGATGAGCAGCTTCCGAATGCCCGCCGAGTGGTGGAACAGGTGCTTTCCATAGCTTGATTTCAAGGGCGAAGTTACTTCAAAGCCCACGAGAACAAACCCAAACACCCCGGGGCGCGAGGTCGGGGAGATTCTGTTTGCACTATCGGCGAAGAGCCCTAGCATCCGGGCTTCCTATGAAAACCTTGGCGTTCATCCCGGCGATCCTGTTTTTAGCACTGAGTTTCTCATCCTGTGGCTTGAGCTGCAATGGGTGCTCTTCGAAGAAGTATGTCGAAATTGAGGAAGTGGAATGGATTGAGGAAGAGGTGATAGCAGAGCCGGGGCCCAAGGGTGGGACTGGCGAAACAGTCAAGGTGCGCCGCCCTGTTGTGAAAACTGTGCGGAAAGCTGCCAGCTGCGCTCCCTGCGGGTCATGGTATTGCACAGATCCGGACTGCGGAGGGACTGTGAGCAGTCAAGTCCTGAGAAGGGCCACCGGCCAGGGCTCGAGTGGAGAGCCGCATATCGGCTTGATCCCAACAATGAAAGAGCTCGCTCCGGAGGAGAACTAAGCCCCGGAAAGGAACTATTTTCCTGCGGGCTCTCCTTCACCGGGGAGCCCGTTTATTTTAAGCCGCGCCCAAATCCCGGGTTACACTAGCACGAAGGTTGATCACCTTATCTTAAAACTATCACCCCCGCTCTTGACCGGAGCTAAGCTTTAAGTCCAACTTTCCCCACGCATCGACCCATGGCAACGCACATTGAAATGCCCAAGCTTTCGGACACCATGACCGAGGGGACCGTGGTTCGCTGGCTCAAGAGTGTCGGCGATCAGGTGGAAATCGGTGATGAAATCGCCGAAATTGAGACGGATAAGGCCACCATGGCTATGGAGGCCTTTGATGAGGGGATTCTGTCAGAAATCTTGATTGAAGAAGGAGCTAAAGCCGAAATTGGGGCGACCCTTGCAGTCCTCAGGGACGAAGGGGAGGGAGATCCTGCTCCAGCTGCACCAGTGGAAGAACCCGAGCCGGTTCCCGTACAGCCTGCTGCGCCCACGGTTGATGAGCCTGCGCCTTCTCCTGCCGAACCAGATCCCGTAGCAGTAGACCCTGCACCTGCGCCTTCCGCTGCCCCACCTGTAACCGAGGATGCTCCTCAAGCGCCTACAACCTCTGACCGTATCAAAGCTTCTCCTTTGGCGCGGAAGCTGGCCGTGGCCCATGGGGTTGACCTCTCTGTTCTGAGCGGGAGTGGCCCAGGAGGCCGAATCATTAAGAAAGATGTAGAAGCAGCCGCAGCCGGTAAACCCGTGGCGATGGTTTCCGAAAGCGAGCCAGCAGCCCCAGCCGCCCCTGCAGCAGCTCCAGCTCCTCCTGCAGCAGCAGCTCCGGCTCCAGCGCCTTCACTTGGGGTGGGGGACCATCGAGTCGAATTGTCCAGCCTTCGCCGCATCATAGCGGAGCGCCTGCTGACCTCCAAGACGACGATTCCTCATTTCTACCTTCATGCGGAAGCAGATGCCGCGCCCCTGATGGAAATCAGGCGTCAGATCAACCTCCAGGCAGAGGCCACCCATGGGAACAAGTATACCGTGAATGACCTCGTCCTAAAGGCGGTTATCGGGGCCCTGCAGGCTGTTCCCAGCGTCAACGCGACTTTTCGAGGAGATCACATTCATCAGTTTGGAGAGATAGGCGTGTCCGTTGCAGTTGCAGTCGAAGATGGTCTGGTCACTCCGGTAGTGAAGAATGCTGCGGCCAAGTCGTTACTTCAAATATCCAAAGAGGTCAAAGACCTCGCCATCCGGGCCCGTGATGGAAAGCTTCTCCCGAACGAATTTGACGGAGGAACCATCACGGTTTCAAACCTCGGCTCCTATGGGGTGGAGTCGTTTGATGCTATTATCAACCCGCCACAGGCTGCGATTATATCGGTGGGAAGCATTGTAGAGAAGGCGGTCGTTGCAGACGGAGAAATCGTTCCCGGCCTGCGGATCAACCTCGGACTCTCTTGTGATCACCGAGTGGTCGATGGAGCAGTCGGTGCCGAATTTCTCTCGCAGGTGAAAAAGCTGATTGAAAAGCCCGCGCTAATGCTGGTCTAACCCTCAGGATCACATCTGCCCTGAAAGCTGGCAGGAGGGGCCAGCAACTCCCGGGGCAGCCCGCGTTACAGGACCAAAGACCCTCGATGTTTCGTAACCTCGTCGCACTAGCATTGATGGCCCTGCCGCTTGCAGCAGAGCGCTCCCAAATCTGGTCTGCCCAAGAAATGTGTGCCGAGGCACATTCAATAGTGATCGGGGAGCGGGTTGGAGCGAGCAAGGTCAGAGTCGAAGAATGGCTGATGGAGCCGCCTGATGGGGAAAAAGCGAGCCACGTCATCGAGATTATGGGCCTGGAGAAAAACCAGAAGGTGGTCGTTGTTCCGGGATTAGCCCAGAAAGCGCAAGGCCCTGTCACCTGGCGTCTCAAATCGCAACGCCTCATGTGCTTTCTGGTTGAAAAAGGGGGCCGGTGGCAGGCGATGGCGCAGGGGGAAACGGGTAGCTCGGGACTGGTGTGGATTGAGGAGGGCCAATGCTACGTCTATCAGCAAATCAAGGACCAAGACGATCCCGGTCGCACTGCCTACAGCCTGGTAGCCTCAAGGTTTTGTCAAACAGAAGCGCAGTTGCTTGCGCGAGTCCGGCAAGGCCTGGGTGATCGCAAGAAATGGGAAGAAGTTCTGGCAATAGAGAGCCCCGAGGAACAGGCCATCGTTCTATGCTCATACCTGCTGCGTCGGACCTCTCCCGAAAGTGAGTATGGAACCTATCGCAAACGAGTGCGGACACTCCTTTCCAGCCTAGGGGAGCATGCCGTCGGAGAGCTGGTGATTCTTTTGCGAAATGCAACAGAAGGAGACAAGTTTGACGAGGCAGTTCTTATTCTCAAGGATCTCGGGCCACTAGCCAAGCCCGCGGTCCTTGATATTGTCCGGCTTCTTCAAAATCCTGGCTCTGTGGATGCGGCAATCGCGATTGAGGCCCTTGGAAGAATCGGGGATGCCACGGTGGCCCCCCACCTCCTTCCCTTCCTAACAGATACCTTAGCAGTGCGCGCGGAGGTGGCAGGAGCGATGGCGCAATTTGGCTACCGGGACTCCATTAAGCTCCTCGAAAAAGCGCTTCCAGATTCAGATGCTGTGAATGCAGAGGACGCCCATCATATTTATGCTATGTTGCAGGCTCTACACGAACTGGGTTCCGAGGAAGCTCCGCGCCTCACCGCTAATTATCTGCGTGTTCCAGCGATGGGACATATGCACAACCTGCTAGAGCCTTTCCTGCAGGGGCCCGCCGAAGAATAGAGGCGAGGCAGTTGCTACGACACTGGGCCGAGTTTGAACCCGGCTCTTCTAGTAAAGCCGGAGTCCACCCGCCTGAGCGGAGGCGCCTCCTGGAGTGAGACTGCCAGGTCCGCTGCCGCCATGGCCAAGCTGCATCCTTCCGAGCCAGTTGATGCCCTTGCAGATGCTGGCCATTAGAGGAATCCCGATGAATGGCACCAGACATGCGGCAATGGCAATACCGCTGCTTAGTCGAGGTGCCTGGCTGAGGTTGGGGTGGGAAGCCATAACCCGGTTCCATTCTTTTGGAAGGCCCCCAATCGCAACGAACAGCCAGTAAATATTGAAGCCAGGGATGAATAAGAAGCCGATGGCTTTTCCCGGAGAAATTTGGACATTGCCGGGCTGTATCAAACTCCATGCGCGATGCAGGTAGATAAGGCCAAGGACTTGCGCCCATAACAGCAGTGGCCAGGCGGCAAAGCTCAATGGAGCCACATCTAAAAGGATGGCAAGGATTGCGACTACCGGGGCGCCTGCAATCAGGCCAAGCCACAACCCAAAGCTAGCCTTCGTGGGGCTGGGGCTTGGGAACGGCTCCCCGGAGGCGACGGAACCCGTGGAAGCTTGGCCAGGAGCGAGGGCTTGTCCCAACCCTCCAGCTGGAACGGCGCGTTGGGCGATTCCCGGCATGGTGGAAGGAATCATGCCGGGCGCTACCTGCCGCGCAGGCGCTGGCTGAGCCTGAGGCGATTGCTGTGCGGAAGCCTGAACGGGAGCAGTGGCCACGGCAGGCTGAACAGGCTGAACGAGTTGTGCGGGCTGCAGGGGCTGCAGGGGCTGGACGGGCTGGACGGGCTGGACGGGCTGGACGGGCTGTGCTTGCAGAGGCGAGGCCTGCAGCGGCTGTGCTTGTAATGGAGCCGCCTGAAGGGGAGCTGCTTGGGCCAGTGGCCGGGAAGAGGCCGTCGGAGCGCCGGTGAGAAGTTGAGGGCGGGTAGCCTGAGCGGCTGGGGCCGGCTGGGGGGAAGGAGCACTCTCTACTGGGGCAAACAACCCTTCGACGTTTGTGGCAGGGATCCACTGATCCTGAAGCGCTGCTGTCCAGATCATGGTCTCCCGGGTAATCGAGCCGCTTGTGACGAAACCCTCCAGCTGTTCTGCGCTGTAGGGGCCATACCGCTCACCGTTTACTACGCTGATGAAGTACCACTGTTGCTCCGGCTCGGACATCTTGCGCTGATTAGTAGGCCCGACTGGCAAAAGTCGCAAGTAGCCAGTGCGGGGCACCCGCCGAGATGTCGATATTCAATAGGCCTAAGCAGCCAATAAAACTAAACCAAACTCAGCGAGGGAGGGGAGGGAGAAGGGGGTTCGCCTCGTTGATTTGCTTGGGAAGGAATTCGGAGGGGATGAAGAGAGGGCTAGCCTCTTGGACGTTGCGCTGCTCAGCAAGGGTTCTGGGCCATGCCTGATGGTCGATAAGCTCCCCTCCATACCGCATCTCAACAACCTGCCCGAAATGCGCCCGCTCTCCAAGGAGGTGCAGGTCTCGCTCGTCACCAGGCGGAATGATATAGGTATATTGGAGCAACTCCTCGCCAGTGTCGCCCCAGTCAAGAGGAGGAGTGGTCCACTTGTGACTCAGATTGCTGTCTGAAGTGGCCTGATAGACCTTGCCGTTGCGCTTGTCGTAGAATGTGACCTGGATGGAAAGCTTGTTCTCGTCTACTCCCTGTCCCGGGGCGGCTAGGATGGGAATGGTGAGGACTACCCGCTTGCTGCCATTCTCCCCTCTGTCACTGTAGTGACGAATGCGGCCAAGTCTCATTTTCCCTTCCATACCCATTGCCTGCTCGAACCCGAGGCTCAGTTTTCGGGAAGCTAGTTCATAAAGAGCTCCTGCTCTGACAGGCCCAAGGTTAAAAACCTTCTGGTAATAATCCGCGGCTTTGTCGTAGTGCCCGACCGCACCAAAGACCTCCGCAAACTGGTAAAGTACGTTAGGCTCCGCGGGCGCAATAACTTCAGCGGATTCCAGCTTGAGAACCGCCGCGCCGATATCGTCCCTCACGCGCGCCTCACGCGCTTCGACGACAAGCCTTTCAACCTCTGGGTTGGCGATAAAAGGAGCTTTCAGGGTCGGAGAGGCGTTCAGTGGTCCGGCTTCGCTGCTCACCATTTCTTCCGCGGTGGTGAGCGCTGCCGGGAGAGGGGAGGGCTCAGCCGCAGGATTGGCTGTCGACTGCGGTATTGCGTCGAGGAGTTTGCCAGCAGGCTGCTGGTAAGGGAGATATTCCGTAACCACTCGCTCAACCACCACTGGCGGGTCCTGAGATTTAGCGCGAAGCGCCAGTGCAAGCCCGACGGCCACTATCTCAATAAAAGCGATGACAGCTAGCACCCAGCACGCTACGCGAAAAGTGCTCAGGCTGGAACTTGTAGATGGAGAGCTCAAAGACAGGAGACCCGAACCCTACCGTCAGCCCTCATGGGAGTCAATGACCCCAGTCGGATGCACGCTCAGGCGAATAACTAGGCCTCCCTGAGTGGCGAGAGGAATTCGTGGCTCCGTATTGAGATGTTTGCAAGCCGTGCAGATCCGCAGTATCAACCATCAAAGTGCCACCCCGCCTTTTACCAGCCCCGGAACTCCGCCCGGTTGACATTGCTCTTGCTCCGGCCGAGGCCGCTGCGGCTCTCCGCCATTTGCCGGGCTTGGCTTTTTACGATAGCTCAGGAAACCTCGCCCGCTCTCAGGCGTTATCCATCATAGCGGCTTGTCCTACCGGAGAGCTAGAGGGGAGCATGGAAGACGTTGGGGAGCTCAGAGAGCAGATCCAAGAGCGTATGGTAAGAAGCCCGGATTGCGGGTTTCCTCTCGGGGCGGCTTGCGGGTGGATTGGCTATGATGGAGATTTCAGCTTTGGGTTCTATGATGACCTGCTCGTCTACAATCATGCCACGGGGCAGTGGTTCGAAGTTGGCTCCCTCTGCGAACATCTACAACCTGCTCCACTGCCTGAGCTTGAAATTGCGGGCCCCTGGCGCAGCAACTTGAGCCGAAGGCAGTTCGTCGATCGGGTTCGCCGTGCCCAAGCCTACATCGCCAACGGCGATATCTACCAGATGAACCTGTCTCAGCAGTTCAGCGCGGACTTCCCAAAAACAGAATCTCTGTTTCCGCTTTACGACCGTTTGCGAAGCGTTTCTCCGGCGCCCATGGCCGCTTATATGGTCCGTGGAGACCGCGAGATTCTCTCTTCTTCTCCAGAGACCTTCTTGAACATGCACGGGCGCTCTATCGAAACACGGCCAATCAAGGGAACTCGTCCCCGCTTTGCGGATCCCGAGTTGGACAGCAGGTCTGCATTTGAGCTCCAGACGTGCGAAAAGGAGATAGCAGAACTCGTTATGATCACCGACCTTGAGCGTAACGATCTGGGCCGGGTATGTGAGTTTGGCACAATTGCGGTTACTGAAATGCTTAAGCATGAGCGCCTTGAACAGGTGCATCATCTGGTCTCGACTGTGACCGGGCAGCTTCGGGAGGAGGCAGACCAGCTAGAAGCGTTGCAGGCCTGCTACCCTGGCGGAAGTATTACGGGCGCCCCCAAGAGGAGGGCCATGGAGATCATCGAGGAACTCGAAACTGTGCCCCGGGGGCTGTATACCGGGGCGATAGGCTACCTAGGGTTTAATGGGGAAAGTCAGTTCAATATTGCGATTCGAACCCTGGAGAGGCGGGGCTCCCGATTGTCCTTCGGAGTGGGTGCGGGCATTGTGGCCGATTCGGACCCCGAGATGGAATTTGAGGAGACCCTGCAGAAGGCAGAGGGAATCCGACTGGCTCTTGGGGAGAGTTGGTCCCAGCTGGCAGAGCGCCGGGGCTAGCGGCGGCGGCCGCGGAAACGGTTGCGGGGGTCGCTCTCCTCAGGCGTTTCGTCATCCTTGTATCTGAGGATCCCGTAATGACGGAGGTTGCGCATGAAGGTCTTGGCGTCTCCTTTCATGTCCCGGTCATAGGCGAGAGAGCCGAGCAGACCTTCACTTCCGGTAACGCTGCTGAGGGCCCCCCGGGCCTCGCTGGCCACCTCCGATATGGAATCGACTGCTTGAGGAACTTTCCGGAGCGTCGGACCGAGTTTGCTAATTTCGGAAGAGGCTTGATTGAAGGTTCCCTCAGCGGCCTTTGCCGCGTTGTCGAAACTGGCGACGGCGTCCTGAGCGCCTGCGATCAGAGGCTTGATTTCCACGCTTGCCTCTCGAATTGCATCAGTAGCTCCATCAAGGTTTTCGAGAGAGCGGCTGAATTTGGCGATATTATCCTCGGTGATTAACCCGGAGTTAATCCTCTCAAGGCTCTCGGCAAGTTGCCCTGATACGGCGCGAAGGTCGTCGAGGGCGGTATCAACTTTGGAGAGTGTTGTTTTGCCACGCGAGATAAGAGCTACAGCGTCGGAAGCAATCTGTTCAGCATCCGTCTGGAGCGCATCAAGTCCTCCGGCTTCTGCTCCGACGATGAAATCGCCATCCTTGATATAGGTTCCGGATTTTTGCTCCGGCGCTGCTGGAGGTGAGATTGTGATCGCTTTATCCCCGAGAATACTCAGGGAGGTAATCTGAAATACGGAATTACGGTCGATCTTTGGGGTGCTCTTTCGAATGACCATATCGACCTCGATTTTTCCCTCTTCCGTCAGGGAGGGCTCTTCCACGACCTGCCCGACCTGAGCGCCTGACAGGCGGACTTGGCTTCCTTTGATCAGCCCGGAGGCATCGCTAAAGGTGACAGTAATGGTGTAGACACCGCGAAATCGGTCCGCAAAGCGGCCAAATTGCATGATAAGCACTCCAAGCAGAGCAAGCCCCACGAAAAGGAAAAACCCTACTAGGGTTTCGATTCGCTTCGGGGAATTAGCCATACCTATATGTTCCTCTGACTAACCGCTGGTGTCAATGCAGGGAGCGTCCTGTTCACTGGCCTGCCGATCTGAGGGGGTTCCCCGGACAAACTCGACGATCTCCGGGTCTTTGGAGGCCCCTAACTCTTCAGCTGTTCCGTGCCACGAAATGACGCCCTCCTTCATGAAAGCGACGCGATCTGCAATCCTGAACACACTCCGGAGCTCATGGGTAATCACAATGTTCGTGATATTATGGTCTGTCTGAAGATCCTTGATGAGATGATCAATGGAGTCCGAAGTGATCGGGTCCAGCCCTGCATGCGGTTCGTCATAAAGAACGCAAACGGGCTTTTCCACTACCGCGCGAGCAAGGGCCACTCTCTTGCGCATTCCCCCTGAGAGATCGGCGGGCATTTTCTTTTCCTGCCCGGGCATGCGCACTATTTCCAATGCCCGGCTCACACGGAGGTCAATTTCCTTTCGGTCGCGCAGCCCCGCCTCGCGCAGAGGGAAGGCAATATTTTGGCCGACGGAGAGAGAGTCAAAGAGCGCCCCCCCTTGAAACATCATGCTAACCTTACGCCGAACGGGTCCGAGGGCCCGCTCGGGAAGATCGGTAATATCCTCCCCTTCAATGAGAACAGAGCCCTTCCATGGGCGCATGAGGCCGCAGAGGTGCTTGATCAGGACGCTCTTTCCTCCTCCTGACCCACCAAGCAGGCAGAGGGTCTCGCCCCGGTAAACCTTCAGGTTAACTCCGCGCAGGACCTGCTGCCTTCCAAACCGCTGATGAAGATCTCGCACTTGGATAAAGAGCTCTCGTTCTTGGGGCATGATAAAGCGTGGTGGGATGGGAACGGAATGAGAGTTTCTATTTGGGCCTCTTGATTTCGTATTGGTTGCTGGTTCGGCAGTACCAGTCCGGGGCGGCCATCCGCCCAACGGGCAGAAAGGCCTCCGGCTTGAGATGCAGGGTTTCCGGGTCGAGTATCCCGTCCCGGATGTGTGCGTAGTGAACAGTGCCGACAACCATACGGTTGGAGCCGATCTCTAGAGTAGCCCACTCTCTGCATTCAAATGAAACCGGAGCTTCTGCAATACGGGGAGCCCTTATCGAGACGGATTCGGTGGCCGTCAGACCAGTGATCGCTAGCTCAGATTCTCCGTGAGGAAGGCTGGCAGAGGTTGCGACCATTTTTTCGGCGAGTGCTTCATCGGCAATATTGACGACAAACTCCCTGTTATCCCTAATGTTACGGGCGGTATCCTTGGGGAGTCCGGGCTCCTTGTTCCCAGGCGCAAAGGCAACGATTGGGGGGTTGGAGCCAAAGCAGTTAAAAAAGGAGAAGGGCGCGGCATTAACCGCGCCCCCCTGATCCAAAGTTGTTATCCAGGCAATCGGGCGAGGGGTAACCAGACTCGCCAGCACCTTGTAGCATTCGGCAGGCCGCAGGGTGCTGAGGTCTAATTCCATCTCTCGACGACGGCTTACTTGGGAAACTCGTTAATGGTGTAGTAGGCGTTCTGGTGCCAGAGCTCGCCTCCGGACTTACTGCGAACTCCCGCGGACTTGAGGTGATGGCAATGCCCGGCCTGTCGATTGGCAACTTTCAGGCGCACGGACTTCTTGTCGGCCCCTACGGTTACCGACTCAATGGCCTGAGCGGTTTTGTCCACCTCCGGGCTGCCATAACCACTCTGGTAAACATAAGTCCAAGAGTTCATGGAGTAACTAGCCTTGTCTCCTGCGGTCTTCGGGTCGATCTCCTCGGTAAAAGTCAGCTCGAAACCGTCTTTGGTGATTCTCATCTCGTGAATTTCAAAAGGAACCTTACCGTTCCAGCGAGTCCGCTCAAAACTGAATGGAAGCCCTCCCCGGGCGCCCCAACCGCGATTTGTAGTCCCAACGAAGAGGGAGCCATCAGCGGCGAGTCTCAGGGGAACAATGCCCGAGCGGTATCCACCAAGGAAAGGGAATGCGGCGCCTTGGTAGACGCCATTAATTTTTTCCAGGAATACCCTCTGGACCTGAGAGTGGGTCTGCTCCCCAACGAGGACCTGCCCAGCAAAGGGGCCGAAGGCGCCCTTGGTGTCGTCTGGGATGATTCCGGTGGGCGACTGCCCAAGCTTGCCGTGGGGAAGCCAGACTGCGGTTGGCACAAGCTGGGGAATCCGCTTGCGCTCTGTTTCGATCCGCGAACCGCTCTTAGGCTCTGCAGGCTTGGGCCCCATATTGGGGGCCTGTTCCCAGAATTTGTTGCCATTCGGATTTCCTACAAATCCACCGGGCTTGAGGTGCTTCAGTGAGGAAGACCCATTCCAAGTGCCCTGATTGTCACAGTAGAAGACATCCCCTTCCATATTGAAGCCGATGCCTCCTGGGGACCGAATCCCGGAGCAGGTGGGAATGGATTTTCCGTCTGGGGTGATACGGAAACACCAGCCGCGCCATGGGGAGTTGGCATTGAATGATCCGGTCAGGCAGAGGACCACCCAGACGTTGCCATCCTTGTCCGGGGGAGTCCCGAAGGCATATTCGTGGTAGTCTCCGTTAATTCCCCAGGGGGCAGCCACAGTGACAAACTGGTCGGCTCGGCCGTCGCCGTCGCTGTCTCGCATCCGCGAAACATCGGGGCGCTGGGTGAAGGTGAACCAGCCGTCCTTGTGGGACATTCCGAGAGGTTCGTGCAGTCCGCTGGCAAATTTGCTCCAGGTCACCTTGCTCAGGTCCTCCCCGAAGGCGCCATCGCAGATCCAGACGTCGCCGCGGCGGGTTGCGAGGGCGACGCGCTTGTCATCGATGATGGAAATGGAGGCTCCCTCCATGACCTCTCCTTCTGGCAAAGGAATCTCCTCGCGCAGATAAAAGTCTTCCATGGTGGGAGCTGCAGCGGCAAGGGCTGTCGCAGCGAGCATGGAAGAGATGCAGGCGCGGGTGGCGCTGAACTTGGTAAAGGCGGGTGGTGTTTTCATAAAAATTGTTTCGTTTGTAAGGTTGTTTCCGATGCGGCTACTTACTGGGCCCACTTGTAGGTCAGCTCGATTTTTGCGGAGCCGTTCTTGAACTCAACGGGAAGCCGCAGCTCGTTGGCCTCGATGGTGGCCTTGCTTTTCGTGGAAATCATGAGATCGCCATTAATGATAAATCCACCGGGAGCAACGGTGATGTGCCCTGAGGCAGCCCGGAAATAGAGGTTGGCTGGCGCATTCTTGGCCGAAAGCTGCAGAGAGCGGGTGAGGTGGCCATATTCCCCTCCGGCCACCGGAACGGGGGTATCCTTGATCGCGACTTCGCCCATTTCATAGTGGAATCTGGGCTGCTGCTTTTTGTTCAGATGGTAACCGCGGAAACGGAATTCGGAGGACCGAGTCTCGGCTTTTGGCCAGGCCGCACTAGCTGAATCCAAGGAGGCAAATGCGGCCCCGGCGGGGAGCTTGATTACCGCATCGCCAGCGGGGGGCTGGAACCCTTGTCCCCGGCCGTTCCAGTGGCGGGCACCGTCCATGAAGTCTCCCTGCCAGATCTGAGCGACGCGCATATTGTTGGCGTCGAAGGTGAGGTTGACACCTTCGGAGTAGCCGACCCCGATGGCTCGGGATCCGGCGTCTGCGATGAAGTTACGGTAGATGGCGGCTTCTCCGTCCGCGGCGGCGATGAGCATTCCGCTCGGGCCGCTACCACCTCCGGAAGCGGCGCCCGGGGAAAGAGGCTGCTTCTTCACTCCCGGTCCGGCCCATTCTACAAAGAGGCTCTGCTCTCCACCCCCTTCGAAGTAGCGGACCTCAATTTTTCTCTTACCGGCTTTGAGGCGAACCTGCCCCTTGGTGGCTTTGGCTGGGTGCACTCCGTCGTTGTTCACCACCCTGGTGTTGTCGATATAGAGGCTCGAACCATCATCGGATGTAACCGTGAAGGTGTAGATGCCATCTTTTGGGCATTCAATGTCCCCGGTGAAGACGAAGCCGAACTCGTTGTCCCGGTCTTTTGGGCTGAGCTCAAAAAGGCCGCTGGCAAGAGTCCCGGTCTTTTTTGGTTCCATCTTGGAAAAGTCGGGAAGCTTGTCCCACTTGCCGTGATAGAACTTGTAAGTCAGGTTGGTCACCGGGTTGGCTCGCTTGGAGACCGCCATCATTCCGTTCATTAGCTCGAAGTGGCCCGGAAACGTGCAGATGTAGGGGTAGTTCCCTTCTTTCTTTGGTGCCCTGAACCAGATCACGGATTCTTTCTTGGGTTGGACCATCCCAGTGCTATGGAGAATGCGGGGGTGCCCCTTGGGCTCCCAGTTCTGCTCGACTCCTTTTTCCCCAAGTTTGAGCACGGCATCGATGACCTCTTTTCCCTTGTCGCCACCTTTCGACTTTCCGGGGGTGCACAGGATGAGGTTATGCGGGAGGTCGTCCGGGTTCTTGAAGGTGAGCTTTACCTTTGCGTTTGGTTTTACGCTGAACGAGCGGACATCATACTTCATCGCCGCCTGCAGGGTTGAAATGGTGATCTCCTGATCGACCTTTTCAAAGCCCTTTGGGGGAGCCTGCGCGTGAAGTGAGAGAGTGGCGCCACAAAGCGCGGCAAATGTAAGAAGCCTGGATTTCATTGGATGCGGTGTTTTTGAGATTTCGGTCATTGGGGACGGAAAGTCGAGAATAGCAGTGGGATGGTCTGCGATGCCCAGCGGTAGAGTATTACGACGGCTTGGAGAGGGTCTGGCAAGAAAGTCAGAGGAAATTCTGCGAGGGCGGATCAGTCCTTTGTCCAAGGGGCGCGGGCGTTAGAACCAATTTCCTCGTCTAGAGCTGCCATCCGTTTTTTAAGGCTCTCAACGATTTCGGAGTTCTGAGCGGCCAAGTTATTCTGCTCCCCCATGTCCTCTTCCAAGTCAAAGAGGAATACCTGGCCTCCATTCTTGGAGCTGTTTTTGCCTTGGCCCCTGCGGCCTCCAGGGCCTTTTACGAGGAGCTTCCACTTCTCCTGCCGGATTCCCTGCAGCTCCCCCCTCGAGGTGTAATGAAGGAATTCGTTGCGGGGAGATTTCTTAACCTTGTTCATCCAGAGGGCGGAGACATCGAGCCCGTCGATTTTCTTTCCCGCAGGCAGAGAGGTTCCGGTGATTGCTGCGATGGTCGGCAGGATATCAATCGTTCCGGTGAGCTCAGAACAGACCGTTCCGGCAGGGATGCCTGGCCCCCGCATGACACAGGGGACTCGCTGACCACCTTCGAAGGTTGACCCCTTCCCGTCCCTGAGAGGCCCTGCGGAACCGCCATGATGCCGGAAGGGAAGCCATGGACCATTGTCTGTGGTGTAGATCACGTAGGTCTTCTCGGTCAGCTTCAATTTGTCGAGGGTGTCCAACAGGCGCCCGACCTCGGTATCGATATGCTCGATAGTATTGATATAGGCGTTCTTGGGGTCGGGGTCGCGCACGTCGTCTGGAACGTAGAGCGGAATATGCGGCATGGAGTGGGGCAGATAGACAAAGAAAGGATGCTCCTTGTTGGCTTGCACGAAGTCTATGGCCTTCTGGGTGCATCGACGTGTGATGGTGCGCTGGTCTACCGGCAACTCGACAATCTTTTCGTCCTCGAAAAGCGGAGTCTTCCACTTGGTCAGGGTAGACTTGGGGTCGTCCCAGAGAAGGTCCATGCCCTGCCAGCCTCCGCGGGGCTTTCCCTTGTTGTCGGGATGGTTCATGTCGTTGGAGTAGGGAATGCCAAAGTAGGTATCGAAGCCGTTGGAGGTCGGAAGCACTTCCCGCTGATGGCCAAGATGCCACTTGCCGAAGCAGGCGGTGGCGTAATCCTGTGCCTTGAGGTGATCGGCGATGGTATGCTCTTCCGGGTTCAGGCCTTTCTGGGAGGAAGGGAAGAGCACGTGCTGGTGCATTCCCACCCGCTTGGGGTAGCACCCTGTCAGGAGAGCCGCCCGGGAGGGGGTGCATACCGGCGAGGCAACCATGAAGCTGGTGAACTTCCGGCCCTCCTTGGCGATTCGATCGATGTTAGGGGTTTTGATAGTGGTAGAGCCAAAGCAGCTCAGGTCTCCGTAGCCCTGATCATCGGTGAAGATAATGATGAAATTCGGCTTGGCGGCGGCGGCGGCATTTGAGGCCAGCGCAAGGGTGGCGAGGAGAAGGAGTGGCATCTGGCGGAGAGACATCGTTTCAGGGGAGTAGTTTAGATTTTGGGGCCGAAAAAGCATGGCCTGCCGGTCCCAGCGGCGAGGGAGCCTCCCAGATTTGATGATGATCTGCGCTGAGCGCAAGATCCGATTGAGGAATGCGGTAGAGTTGCTGGCGGCCAGAAGGCCTCAGGCCCTCTCTGCCAAGGAGGGCCGGATGGTGCGGAGTGACGGACTCGAACCGCCGACCCACTCGGTGTAAACGAGTTGCTCTACCAACTGAGCTAACCCCGCATAATAAATTTCGGCGGCGGGAGGATGCCTGTTCTGGAGACCAGTGCAAGTCCTTCCGACAGAATTCCCCCTGCTTTCCGGCACGGTCCTAGCCCAGCTCGTCTCCGAACTCGCTATCTCCTGCCTCATCAAAGTCCACCTCGCGCACACGCTTCTTGTCACGAAGGGACTCTACTTCCCGACGTAGGATCTCACCGACTTCTCTCGGGTCCTTGATGGCGTTGAGGGTAGTTTTTGGGTGGCTGCGGTCGGAGGTCTCCAGAATGACATGTCCCAATCCGAAGAGGCGGTAGAGGATGGGCTGCTGGATCTGGGTGTCCTTCACGCGGTAAAGCTCGATTTCATCTACAGAGCGGTTGAGCACGCCTTGGAATATTTTGAGGCGTTCGGTGCTAATCTCGAAGCGGTGGCATCGCACGGTCAGCCATTTCCAAGAAGCCCAGAGAGCCGGGATGAGGGCTCCCAGCATGATATAGCTCTGGATCTCCGGGAACCTCGGCCCAACCACGAAGAAAATCATAGCGACCACCGCGCTGGCGACGAAGGCAGGAAGATTCACAAGCTGGGAAGGACCTCCTCGCCAAGCTGCTTTTTCAGGCTCCTCACTCATGACACTATCCTTTCAAGTCGCGCTCGATTTTCAAGGCCTTTGACACATCGCCTCTTTGTGGTAGTCGAGCGCGCTAGTAGGCGGCTTGTTTCACTGCTGGTTTCCTGAGAAACCTGAGGCTGCACTATGTTGTCTGTCGAGTTGATCATACTCGTGATGTTTGTTGCCAGCGCGTTGGTGACCTGGGGGCGAGCATGAGTCTCGCGTTTCCGATTGGCGGACACCTGTGGACCCTCGCCTCTACAGGGCCGATCGCACTAGTTATCGGTGGACTAGCGCCTCGACAGAAAGGAGCAATGGACTGGGTGATGTTCTTTGGAGGAGCCCTCTTACTCGCCATCCCTCTCTCCTTCAGCTTCATCCCCCTTGGCGTCCTCGTCTTTTCTTTCGGCTTCTTGATGGACAGCCTTGCTGGCCGCCAGCGCGCCAAGGCCGAACTCATCATCAGGTCTCTGGAAGCCGGCGGAGACGGCCCGCAAGAAGGCTTGTCGAAATAAAGCTTCTTCTTGAGTTGGCCTATTGGAATTCTGCGCGAGCAGCCGCGAGCAGATTTTCCTTCCCGGAGCGATCCGCTCCTGCCCCGCGTGCCATGTCGGGCTTGCCTCCGCCCTTGCCGCCCACCACAGGCGCGAGGGCCTTGATCAGATCTCCAGCCCGTTTCCCAATATTCTGTGCTTCCGTTCCGCAGAGAGCCCCAAGGTGAAGTTTGTCACCATCGTCGACGACAAGGACCGCGGAGCCGGTGAACCCTGCCTTTTTCAGACCATTAAGCAGCTCCTGGAGAAGGGCTGCGGGCCCCTCGAGGGATTCGACGATTGCGGGGGGATGGGTATCGCCTTCCAAGAGGGTCGCGAGAAAAGTGTCAGCCTGTCGGGCAGCGTTTGCGGTTTGGGCTTTTTTGAGGAGCTTTTCGGCCTCGACTGCAGCGGCCTTGATGGACGCCGCATCGGCCCCGTCGGGGGGGCTGAGCTGCTCGACGCCGAGGGCCGAGAGTGCCTCGTTGGCAGCGCTTAGCTTGGCGAGTGCAGCCTGCTTCTCTTCGGATTCCTGTTCTGCAAGCTCAGCGAGGTAGGCCTCGGCAGCGGCTCCACAGACCGCTTCGATCCGACGAGTTCCGGCGGCGATGGCTTCCTCACGGCGAATCTTGAAGAGCCCGATTTCCGCGGTGTTACGGACGTGAGCGCCTCCACACAGCTCCATCGAATAGCCGTTAAGCGCCTGGGGCTCGCCCCCGATCTGAACTACCCGTACTTTGTTTCCGTACTTGTCCCCAAAGAACTGCATGATGTCCTCACGGCCCTGAACTTCGTCGAAGGGAACCTCCTGCCAACTGACGGCCTCGCCGGCCTCGATGCGGGCATTAACCTGCTCTTCAAGGGCCGCGATTTGTTCCGCGCTTACGGCGCTGGAAGTGAAGTCAAAACGCAGGCGATCCTCAGCCACCAGCGACCCCTGCTGGGTTGCCTCTGGAGAAACAATCTCATGCAGGGCCCAGTGTAGAAGGTGGGTGGCGGTATGGTGGGCTTCGATTGGACGGCGCCTCGTGCCGTGAATGGAAAGGGTGATCTTGTCGCCAGCTTTCAGGGTGGCGGATTGCTCCGAGTGAACGCCATGGGCCCGGGCTGAGCCAATCTGCTGGAGCGCGACGACCGGGATTTCAGAGTCTCCGGCCATGAGCGCTCCGGTGTCTTCAACCTGCCCTCCCATTTCTGCATAGAAGGGAGAGCGATCAGTCAGGAGCCAACAAAGGTCGCCGTCGATGTGGACCTCCAGAATAGTCGCCTCGCAGCTGTCTTGCTCAAAGCCGATGAACTCAGTGTAAACTTCGGTGGAAATGTCGAGCGCGGAAACAATTTCCGATTTCTGGGCCTTACGGGCGATTTGCCTCGCCTGCTCCATGAGCTCCTCGAAGCGTGACATTTCCAGGGGGATTCCCCGCTCGCGGCAGAGGAGCTGGGTGAGGTCTACCGGAAATCCAAAGGTGTCATACAGCTTGAACGCAGCCTCTGCCGGGAAGGCCGCACCGGCAAGCTTGCTGGCTTCCTCTTCGAAGAGGTTCAGGCCGCGGTCGAGGGTCTCGTTAAAGCTGCGCTCCTCGCGCTGGATGGTCTCTAAAATGACGTTCTCCCGGGCCTTGAGCTCTGGAAAGGCATCTCCCATCTGCTCTACGAGAGAGTTAACAAGGGCAGTCAGAACAAACTTATCTCCGGTGAAGCCCAGAGATCGGCCGTATCGCACCGCGCGTCGGAGGATGCGCCGAAGGACGTAGTTGCGCCCGGTATTACCGGGAAGAATACCATCTGCGATGGAGAAGCTGAGGGTGCGAAGATGGTCGGCGATGACCCGGAAGGCCACCGCAGTCTTGACAGTCTCTTCCGGTGCTTCCTGGTCAGGCCCGGGGTAAACGTCCTGATAGGTTTTCCCGCTGAGCTCTTCAAGGGTGTCGAAGATCGGGCGAAAAACATCAGTATTGTAGTTGGAGGCTTTCTGCGAGAAATCCGTGAAGCCTTTCGTGTTCTGGATGATCGAGCAGGCGCGCTCGAAGCCCATGCCGGTATCCACATGCCTGGAGGGAAGGTCCCGGAAGCTCCCATCGGCCTCGGCATTGAATTGAATGAAGACGAGGTTCCAGATCTCGATGCACTGATCGCTATCCTTGTTTACTAGGAGGCCTCCGGTGTCTCCCTCCGGGGTAAGGTCCACATGCAGTTCCGAGCATGGACCGCAGGGGCCGGTCTCCCCCATCATCCAGAAGTTATCGGCCTTGTTTCCATCCACGATATGGACGCCGGGGTCGCAGCCTGCCTTTTCGAATAAGGCTTTCCAGTAGTCATAGGCCTCCTGATCAAAGTCGGCCGGATCGCCCGGTCCGGGCCGATAGACGGTGGCGTAAAGGCGCTCGGGAGGAAAGCCCCACCGCTCAACCATGAGCTCCCAAGCCCAGGTGATGGCATCCCTCTTGAAATAATCGCCGAAGGACCAGTTCCCCAGCATCTCGAAAAAGGTGTGGTGGTAAGAGTCCTGCCCAACATCCTCCAAGTCGTTGTGCTTACCTCCCGCCCGGATGCATTTCTGAGTGTCGGCAGCGCGTGGAGGAGAGTAGGGGGCTTTTTCCGTGCCGAGAAAATAGGGGACGAACTGATTCATTCCCGCATTGGTGAAGAGCAACCCAGGGGACTGAGGGAGGAGCGAGGCGGAAGGCACCACGGAGTGCTCCTTCTCTTCGAAGAAGCTCAGGAAGCTCTGGCGAATTTCCGCAGCGGTCATGGGGCGGTGATTTGGAGCGGCATTCGTAGCGGATGGCAAGGACGGAGATGGCAAGAGGCAGAAGTTTTCACAATAACTCGACTGGGGAAGCTCACCTCCCGGCATTCGGCTAAAGGGGGCTGAGTTGCTAGACAGGCGGGGTTGACGGGGGTCAGCCCCCTCGGTAATTTAAGGACAAGGCAAGCTCCTAATTTACCAACTCTTCTCGAAATGAAAACTCTTCCCTATGGAGGCGCGCTGTTAGGCATCGCGATTCTCTCAATGGTCATGCCGGTATCGGTGGCTTCAGTGGCCCGGAACTGGAACGAACAGAATCTGGCTGCGGTGCGCCTGTCGTTTCCCGACCCCCCTGTTCATGCTCGCAATTTGTTTCATGTTTCAGTGGCAATGTATGACGCGTGGGCGGCCTACGATCCGGAAGCGACCGGCTATCTTTTTCGAGAGAATGCAATCTCAACCGGAGATGTGGAAGCTGCTCGTCGGGAGGCAATCAGTCATGCCGCTTACCGGGTTTTGAGACACCGCTACATAGCTGTCCGCCATCCGAATACGCCCTTGGCTAATGCCCTCCAGGTTCAAACTGAGCTTCGCGACCTCATGATTTCTCTTGGATACAATCCGAATGACCTGAGCACGGCGGGGAACAGTCCCTCCGCGGTGGGTAACCGGGCAGGCGAAACCATCATCGACTGGACGGGCAACGACAATTCCAACGAGGCCGGTGGTTACACCGACAGCAGTTATACTCCTGTCAACGACCCCCTTGTTCTTGAGTTCTCAGGCACCACCTTGAATGATCCTAATCGGTGGCAACCACTTGAATTTGTTGAGGCGTTCTCCCAGACCGGACAGCCGCTCGCGTTTAACACCCAGTCGTTTCTGGGTTCGCATTGGCGGGACGTATGGCCCTTTGCCTTGAGCCGGCAGCCAGGGGAGACTCTGTATTTCGATCCTGGCTCTCCTCCCCAGCTGGAGGGTGATGGAGATGAGGAATACAAGGCAGGAAACCTCGAGGTTATCCGTTTCAGTAGCCTTCTGGATCCTGCGGTCGCTCCGGTCAGGGACTTTTCACCCGGCGCGGCAGGGAACAACCCCCTAGGAACGAATGATGGAAGCGGGCACCTCCTCAACCCGGCCACAGGGGCCAGCTATGCCCCAAATCTTATCAATGAGGCCGACTTTGGCAGGGTCGTTGCGGAATACTGGGCAGATGGCCCTGAGTCAGAAACTCCTCCGGGGCACTGGAATGTTATCGCAAACGAGATGATGGATCACCCCTCTTTCGAGAGGCGCTTCGCGGGCTCTGGTCCTGAGCTCAATGAGCTGGAGTGGGAGGCCAAGATGTATTTTCTCCTCAATGCATCGTTGCATGATGCGGCTGTCGCTGCGTGGACCTGCAAGCGTGAGTACGACTACGTTCGCCCGATCAGCGCTATCCGCTACATGGCGGGTCAGGGACAATCCAGTAACCCGGCGTTTCCGTTGTATAGCGAGGAGGGCATTACCCTTGAGCCCGGACTCGTGGAAGTTGTGTCCCGAACCACTGCTAATGGCGCGGGAAGGCACGCTAATCTTGGTCCAAGCGCGATCGGCAAGATCGCTATTTATTCGTGGCAGGGGGAGCCGGCCAACACCGCAACCCAGATTGGGGGAGTAGGCTGGATTCTTGCAGAAGACTGGGTCCCTTATCAGCGCGACACTTTTGTCACTCCTGCGTTCGCGGCCTATCTTTCAGGGCATAGCACTTTCAGCCGCGCGGCTGCAGAGGTGCTTACCCGTATTACGGGAAGTGAGTTTTTTCCAGGCGGCCTTGCCGTTCATGAAGTCGACGATTTGGAATTTGAAGGGGGACCCACGGCCCCGGTTCAATTGCAATGGGCCACCTATTATGATGCCGCGGATCAGGCTGGTCTTTCCCGCCTTTATGGCGGCATTCATGTGCCGGCAGACGACGGCCCAGGCCGCACGGTCGGATCCAAGTGCGGAATTGCGGCGTGGGAGCTTGGGATCAAGTATTTTGATGGAAGTATCCTTCAGGAGCGCCCGAGTTTGACCGTGACCCGCCTTGCAGAGGACGAGGTCCGACTGGACTGGACGCAGCGGCGAGGGCTTTTTTACAAGGTGCTAAGAACGAGTGATTTGGAGAGTTTTAGCAATGAAACTTCCTTTGAACGCGCCACAGAGGACCGGGGCACATATACGATCAGCCCGCTGGGGTCGCCTCAGGAATTTTATCAGATCGAGCAGGCGGAGTAGGGATGAGATTCCGTCGCCTGATCCTCATGCGCCACGCGGAGAGCCCTTGGGAAGGAGTGGAAGCTTCTGATCATGAAAGGCCCCTTGGTGTCATGGGCCGCGAACAAGGTCCCCGGGTTGGAGCGGCTCTCGTCCAGAAAGGGTGGCTCCCCCAAATTGTGTTGAGCAGTGATGCGCAGCGGACCCGAGAAACATTTGCCGGGTTGAGTGAAGCCTTTGTGACGAAGGTCGAGGTTAGGCTCCTCTCCTCCTTTTACCAATTCGGCCAATCCGCAGCAGAGGAAGAAATGCTGCTGTTGCCGGAGACCGTGAGCTGCGCTCTACTGCTGGGTCATAATCCGGGGTGGGAAAACCTCGTGGAGAAGCTGACCGGAAAAGCCGTGGCGATGGAGCCGGCAACCGCAGTGGTCGTCGCGCAGGAATTGGAAACCTGGGGGGATGCGGTTTCGGCAGAGCGGTGGGAACTGGAGGAAGTGATTACGGCGAGGCAGCTGCCTGCTGGAGACCAGATCTAGTAGACCCCGGCGTTGTAAAGCTGACCGTTAAGGTCCTCTTTCCCGAGGATTCCATGCCTGCGTTCCAGGGCACTACCATTCTTCCGGTCAAATTCCCGAACAGGAACCTTTCCTGCTCCTTCACTTGTTTTCATGGTGGCAGGCTCAAGGATTCGCCGCCATTGGAAGTAGTAGTATTTGTCGTCCCACTTAGCGAGGGCGACGTGGTCCTGTGGCTGCAGGCCGCCTGCCCTGTCGTGGATGAGCTCAAAGGTCACCTCCGGGTACGGGCTGGGGGAGCGCTTGTTAAAGATAAAACAACCGGGCAGGGAAAGAAGCGCTAGCATGATGAGCAATTGCCTCATCGTGGGAAATCTAATCAGCTGCTCTCCGACTGGTCGAGGGGAATTCAACATTGCGGGCTCGCGGCCTGAATGATGGGATGGATCGTCCCGCGTCCCGGGAAGGTTAATGCATCTTCGCTTTACAGAAGAGGAACTCAGCGTCCTCATTGATATGATCAGCCTTGCGGCTGAGGTTGGATCCCTTAATCGGAAGCCCGGAGCCAAGGAAAATTTTGCCAAGTTTGAAGAATTGGAGAATACAATTCTTGAGAAGGCAACACATCTAGGTTTTAGCGACATTATTGAATTCGATGAGGCTCATCAGCGCTACCGGGTCACCACTGACTATCTGACCCGCTCTTTTGTTCAGGAAGCCATCGACGAGATGCGCAATGAAATCTTCTGGGAGGAGCTCACCCTTCGGCTCGCTGAGCGAGACGTCATACGCAAGATAGGACTGCCGACATGGAACTCTCTGGACGAGGAAAAGCGGAAAGAGCACACCAAGCCGATAGAAAAAAGCTACTGGGAAGAATTCACCAAGAGAGGAATCGACACACTCCACTTGATAGCGAGGTTCGAGACGGGCTGACGAGCCTGCTTGTATTTGCTCTCCCGGTGGACCCTCCGAGCTAACTCCATGTCTTCCCTCATCCAGAAGCGCAAGCAGCACTATCCGGTGTCGGGCTTCCTTCTTCAGTATCTTCAGCACTTCGGGCGCCGTTGGGAGATCCCTTTGGTCTACGACGATCTGCTACGATTTTCTGAGGCGGTGCCCTACGAGGATCCAGATGGAGAAGAAACACTCTGGCTCACCGTGTCCTATCCGCAGGAGGCGATGAAGGACCTGCGCACCAAGCTTACAGAGATCTATGCCGTTCTTAAGATTGGCGGGGATCTTTCGCTGGCAGAGCATCTGAGCGTGGAGCGCATTGACTTTGGGGAGTTTGGCAATTCCCGCCCTTTCCGGATCCGGATTACTAATCAGTTCAATGGCAATTCGGACTATTATTATGTCAAGATTGCGGATGCTAACCGGATCTACGGGCTGGAGCTCGAACACATCCTTTCCCCGAACCGGATAAACTACCTGATCAATGGAAACACCCTGATTGAAGAGCATATTGCAGGCGTTCCGGGAAACATCTTCATCAAGGACTATTTGAAGTCCCCAGAGCTCAACAAGGTTCGGGTTGCCAAAGAGTTCGTAAAGTTCGGGGAGCGTTGTTTTCTGCGTTTGCTCGGGGACATGCGCAGCGTGAATTACGTGGTTGATATCACGCCTGACTTTGAGGAGGTCCAGTATCGGGTGAGACCAATTGACTTTGACCAGCAGAGCTATGAAGGGTTGCTGGAAGTGTATCGTTCCCACTGTTTCCCGGATAATATGCCCGTGGATGAACTAGTTCGGGAGCACCTCAACCCAACTACAATTCTTCAATATCGGAGTGAAGAGCGAAGTCAAATGGCCCGTCGTTATCGGGCCTCCCGTGTCCGACTCAAGGGAGTGCTTAAGATGATGAGCAAGGACACAATTGCTCCTCATGATCAGCTTGTGAGCCTGAGGGCGGCCCTTTGCCAGAGATACGGCACCTCGGCTTTCGAGGCATGTGATTCCATGGGGCGACTGACGGCGACCCACTTGCAATTCATGTTGGAGTAAGGAGTCAAAGAGACTTCAGGACCTCCTCCGGGATTTTGGGAAGAAGCGCGCTGACCATCGCATCTCGCTGATTGTCCACGATTAACTTTGCTAGTTCTCGTCCTTGGGCAACTTGCCCGGGCGTTAGTTTGGAGATTTCCCCATCAAGGAGGAGCTGGAGATGAGCGAGGGCTGGGCGCTGCTTGGCCTCCGCGTCGATTTTCAACCGGAGGTCCTCTCGTAGCTTCATCCGCCTGATTCGAAAATACTGAATGGACGAGACTCCCTTCATGGCCTCGGGGTCCGCCTCTTTTGCCGCGGTCCAGTCGCGGAGGTATTGCTGCTTCTGGCCTTTGAGGTCCCGAAGCATCTTCACCACGTTGTCGGGAATTCCCGGGGGCGCAAGATGCCCCCACGCAGCAAGCCAATATGTCCTGAAAGTAGAGAATTTTTCGGAAAGAAGCTTTGCCGGACGAGTTGCGTTGTCGGCCTGTACCATGCCGACCAAATGATGAAAAAGAGCGGCGTGCAGGACATCGGCAAGCTGGAGTGCTTCGGCGGAAGCCTCCTGCAGGCTGGCGGGATCGACTACGGGAATTTCTTGAGCAAACGCGTCCTCGTCTCGCAGGGGCACTACTCTCTCGAGTCTGAGGGCGCGCTTACCCTTATCTTCTGGATATCCCTGCCCTGCCAGCAATCCGGTCTTCCGATCCAGGCGGATCCAGCTGCCATCATCAAGAATGAGCTCAATGGTCTCCTTCAGCTCCCGTATTTCTTCCACCCGGGAAGGGGGAGCTCCGGAGAACGCGGGGGACAGGCCGGGGGTAGCTGAGAAAAGAAATGCAGAGATCGTATCCGCCCCAAGCTGGATGCAAGGGGCCAGACCCGGGCTACGCGTAAATTGTTTCTTCTGGTTGCCGGATGAGACCAGTTTCTGGTGCTGGCGCACCAGTTCTGTCAGCCCCCTGACCCTGAATGCGGAATCACCGAATTTTGCATAAGTGCCGCCTTCTTTTCCGTCCTTCTGCGGGACCCACCACACGGCTCCGCCTTTACCAGAATCAGACTGTAACTTTACGAGGCAGGCTCCCGTCTCGCGATTCTCAATGATAAGGCCCTGGAGGGGCTCGTCTGAAGTGGGAGAGATGGCCGTATACTCCGCCCTGAAACTGCCTAACGCTGCGTATTTCTGGCCAAGCGCGATCCCCCACTCTTCCACAGACTGTCCCGTAAGTGGACTTGGGCAGGTCACAAGGAGGCAGGCCCAGAAGATGATCAGAAACTTCGAGGCGTCAGGCGGAGAGTTATGGGCCATTGGCGTGATGGATTGAAGGGCTCTCCCCATCACGGAAGATCTTGCCCTTTTTTCAAGGCATTTCTGCCCCTCCCCCTCCCGGCTTGTTCATCTGGGCTCCCGTGAGGAGGCAGTGGAGAAGGCGGGATTGAGGAGCTCGAGCAGAAGAGATGAAAAGGTCCTCCAAGGCTTCTCCCTCCCTGCCCGGTCTTGACATTCAGCAGGGCTTGAGCAGCTTCAAGGCATGGCTACCCTGTGGGGGGTGGCACTTGAACTCGACGTTGTTACATGTCCTACGATCTCGTTGTGATTGGTGGCGGACCGGGCGGCTATGTTGCTGCTATCCGGGCCGGGCAGTTGGGGAAAAAAGTCGCCTGTGTAGAGGTGGAGCGAGCGGGAGGGACATGCTTGAACTGGGGATGTATTCCCACCAAGGCATTGCTTAAAAACGCGCACCTTTTCCACACTCTCAAGCATCAGACAAAGGAGTTTGGTATTACCTTCGACAATTTATCCTACGACTGGGACGCCGTAATTGGGCGCTCTCGAAATGTTTCCGACAGGCTCGCTGGGGGTGTTGAGTTTCTCTTTAAGAAAAACAAGGTGGACTACGTAAAGGGTTATGGCTCGGTAGTAGATAGCAACCACGTCGAGGTAAAGGCGAAGGACGGAAGCGTGCAGGTCCTGGAAACGGCTAACATTATCATTGCAACTGGCGGAAAGACTCGTGAATTCCCGGGGCTTCCTTTCAACGGCAGTAGCGTTATTGGCTCCCGCGAGGCCATGACCCTCCCTTCTCAGCCTTCGCGTATGGTAATTATCGGAGCTGGCGCGATCGGCGTAGAGTTCGCTTATATTTATAATGCATTTGGGACAGAGGTGACTCTGGTGGAAATGATGCCCCGGCTCGTTCCGGTTGAAGATGATGATATAGGGGACGCCCTCAGGAAGTCCTATTCGCGCCAAGGGATTAAATGTCTCACGGATACCAAGGTAATAGCTACCGAGGACGCTGGAGACTCTGTGAGGGTAACGGTAGAAAATTCCCGGGGCAGCGAGGTCATTGAGGCCGATGTCTGCCTCGTCGCGATTGGGGTCGTGCCGGTATTGCCTGGTGGCCAACTTCCGGAGTTTACGGACCGGGGCTGGATCCAGATCGGAGACAGGTATGAAACTTCCATGGGAGGCGTATATGCTATCGGGGATATTGCGGGGCCGCCATGGTTGGCACACACCGCGATGTATGAAGCAACCCAGTGTGTTGACGGGATCTTCCTGCCGGAAGCAACCCCCAAGCGAGTGGGGACCTTTCCCGGGTGCACGTATTGCTATCCGGAGATTGCCTCCGTTGGCAAAACCGAGCGCGAGCTCAAGGAGGAGGGGATTGCTTACAAAGCGGGGAAGTTTCCTTACCAGGCGCTTGGAAAAGCTCAGGCGGCAGCGGAGACAGAGGGGTTCATCAAGCTACTGTTTGGAGAAGAGCACGGAGAGCTGTTGGGAGCACACATCATCGGCGCCAACGCAACGGACATTATTGCAGAAATGGGCCTCGGTCTGACACTCGAGGCGACGATTGAGGACTTTCATGCAACCATCCATGCCCATCCCACTCTTACCGAGGGCGTTCATGAAGCCTCGCTCGATGCAGAGGGCCATGCGATCCATTTCTAGGAGTGAGGAGTCTGCTTTTTTCCTCTTGGTGAGATGACTTTCGGGTCCGGGTTGCGTAGGATCATGTCGATCCTGGAGTCTGGATCTGGTTCTCATGACTGTTCCCGAAAGCCTCTCAGAGGATCCTGCGCCGATGCGGCTGGGAGACTATCTGCTTGGGGAATTGATTAAAGAGGACAGACATACTTGGACCTATCATGCTCGCCAAGGTTCCATGGATCGAGGAGTGGTGCTCGTCAGGCAGAAGGCGGCAGAAGTTGAGGAGCTAGGAGCTTCGTTTCTCAGAGACGTCAGAGCAAAGGCCGCGATTGAGCATGCCGGAATTGGATCTGTTTATGAGGCCGTGGAGAGCGGAGGAGAGCTCTACTGGACCCGCGAGCTTCTTGCAGGGCGTTCCTTTACGGAGCTCTGCGAACTGGGGCACAAGTATACCCCTCGGGATATTACGGGCTTTGTGAAGCAGCTGGGAAGAGCAATGGCTCATTTAGAAGAGCGGGGCACCAAAGCGGCCCCCCTCGAGGCAGCCGATCTTGTCCTGGGGGAACATGGGGTTCTTCGCATCCAGAATCTTGCAGTTGCAGGCGAGCGGAGCCCGGATGAGACCGCTCGGGACCTTAGAACGGCGGCAAGCCTCATGCATGATCTGCTGCAACCGGTGCTGACGGGGGCTGATCTCTTTGGGGGCACCCGCTTGGGGCGGCTTTTTGGGTTGATGATGGGCGAGGATGAAGGGGTTAGAATGAGTTGGACACAGGTTGCAAATACGGCGCAGGAGTTGGAGCAATCCCTGGCCTCTGAGGTGAGGGCGGCGGTGGAGGAGATCTCGAAGGCCTCTCGCGGGCGCCGGATAAAGAGGTTTGGGCTCGCAGGAGCTGTGGGAGCGACCGTAACCGTCTTGGTGTATGCGCTGCTGTCAGGGCTTGATCGCGATGCGTCTTTTGCCAGGGATCTGTCTGGGATGGTTCCCATTCCGGGAGGCGCTTATCGAAATCACGAGGGAAAACCCACAACGCTTTCTTCCTTCATGATAGATGCCCATGAGGTCACGATCGCGGAGTATGTTGAGTTCCTTGACGCTCTGGAGGGAATGGGGGCGAGCGAGGGGAGGGCGTATGACCATGGAGGCCAGCCTCGGACGAAATTAGATCATCTTCCGGATGATTGGCCCATGGTGCTGAGCGCGGCACGCAGGGGGGCAACTTTTAATAAGCTCAAATATGATTTGAATCACCCGGTGACAGGCGTCGACTGGTGGGATGCCCACGCCTACGCCAATTGGAAGGGAGGTCGACTGCCGACCTTGAGAGAATGGCTGGCAGTGGTGGCTCTTGATGACAACGCGAGTCCCTATGTAGAGAGATGGGGTCCCGTCGATCAGCCCCCTCGAAGCCCGGGCAAGCTCAAGATCCACGGATTGGCCGGGAATGTAGCAGAGTGGACCCGGGATTCGGAGCGCAATCCGTCTTTTCCGATGAATGCAAAATCCCCGGTAGTATGTGGGGGCTCTTTTCTCGCTCCGGAGAGCGGGGCATCTAGTCGAACATGGCTGCAGACGAGGTCTCTTCGTCGCCGGGATTTGGGCTTTCGAATTGTTAAGAGGCAGAGCGCCGGGGAGGCTGAAGCAGAGGTGGAAAAATCGAGCAAGGGTGAAAATCCAGGCCCGGAAGGCGAGTTTCCCTTGCGGTCAGAGGACGATACAACGTAAACCCACAGCTCCAGTTTCTCAATCCTGACCTCATGCGCTTCAACCTAAGGCTTCTCTCTCTGATCTGCTTGGTCACGGCAATACTAAACCTGAACGACGCATGCGCCCAGGTCCAGGCAAGCCTGAGCATGTCGAAAAGGGAGTACATCGCTCACGAACCCGTAGTGGCAACTGTGACGTTAACGAACAATTCAGGGCGCGACCTCCTCATTCATACCGAGGAACAGACGAATTTGAATTGGCTCGATTTTGAAATCAAAAACTCCCAAGGGACTGCTCTTAGCCCGCTTGCGGCCATGAATTTCGGAGCTGTTAGAATCCCAGCGGGGCGCAGTATCGCAAAGAGTGTTGACCTTACGGGAGCTTTCCGAGTTACCGAGCCGGGCAGATTTCGCTGCAAAGCAGTGATCAGGCTTCCTGGTAGGGGGGGGAATTTTGTCACCAATACGACGTATTTCAGCGTGACGCTTGGGAGGCAGGTTTACAGCCAGCGGATTGGGAATCCAGAGCTTGGCAACGTCCGCGAATACAGGCTCTCAATCCACAATTCTACCCGGAAAGCATCCCTCTATGTTCATCTTGTGGATATCCGGACCGGCCGCAACCTCCAGGCCTTTCGGATGGGCGACGTCATCACCAGCAAGTCACCAAAGGCAACTGTCGATAGAGAAAATAATCTGCACGTGCTCTCTTTGGTGGCGCCTAATCTTTATGCGCATGGAACCGTTACTCCGGCGGGAACATATCTCGGCACGAAATACTACAAGCCTGCCGCAGGGCGGAAGCCCGCCTTGGCCACCTTTAACAACGGGGAGGTTATGATCTCGGGTGGAATCTCTTACGACCCTAAGGCAGAAGCCCAGAGCAGGGCGCGCCTTCGAAAATTGTCTGAGCGGCCTCGCATGACCTTCCGTTAACGGAATCTGGGCGCTTAGTGGGCCCGGCCTTTTCGAAAAATCTTTCCGCGTGCTCTGGCCTTGTCTAAAAGGAAATTGTAGCTGAAACGTTCTTTCCGCTCTGTTGCCCATGCTTATTACCCACCCCCTGTTCCGGGCCGCTGCGCTGTCTGCCTTGATCCTTCTGGTATGCTCTCCCGTAGTATGGGCGGGTTATTTCAGCCGTGTTGTGGTTGATCCAGGCCATGGAGGTGATGACCGAGGAGGGCGTTCGGGGAAGGTATACGAAAAGCACCTGGCCCTAGACACGGCAATGCGTCTGGAGCATTACCTGAAGGCGAAGGGCTACCTGGTGACCATGACCCGCAAGAGCGACACCTTTATTTCTCTCGCCAAGCGTGCTGCGATCGGAAACAGGTTCAAGGGAGCGATCTTTGTGAGCCTTCACTACAACTACACTTGGCGCCGTTCTGTCTCAGGGCTGGAGACTTACTATTACAGCCAGGCGGGCAAGCCACTTGCCGAGGCTATTCAGGAGGGCATGTTGAAACGAGTAGGAGGTCGTGACCGTGGAGTTAAATATGGACGATATTATGTCCTCAGGGCATCGCGAAATCCCGCGGTGCTGGTAGAGGGGGGATTTGTCAGCAATTCCAAAGAGAGGTCCCGTATGAAGACGGGCGCCTACCGGGACGCGATCGCCCGAGGAATAGCGGACGGAATTATCAAATATCGCTTCCAACGTTAGGACAGGGCGGATCCAGCTGGTCCGCGGAGCGCGATCAACCCATACGCAAGAAACTCCGGGAAATGGGCCTGATCAGTTGCCATCAAATGCGCGAGCTGGAAGAAAGTGCATTCCGGAAGGGCATATCCGCGGAGGGCCTGATGAATAAGGCCGGCATGCGCCTCGGAGAGACCCTGGCAGACCTATATCCCAACCCTGGGACGGCCGTTGCTTATATTGGGAAAGGGAACAACGGGGGCGATGCTCTTGTGGCTCTCAGGGTGCTTCGGGCCGCTGGATGGAAGATTGCGGTGCGGAGCGCCTTCAAGCTCCTTGAGTTTGGGGTTCTTCCCCGTCAGAAGCTTCGGGAACTCGGCGAGATAGAGGTCCAGCGTGATCCCTGGAAAGTACAGATCGGCCAGAGTCCTCTGCTCCTTCTCGATGGCTTGTTGGGGATTGGGGCAAATGGTCCCTTGCGGGAACCGGTTGGCGCTCTTGCTGCGGAGATGAATGCTCTCCGGGACCGCGAGGGGGCAGAGGTTGTTTCCATTGATGTTCCCTCCGGAGTGAATGCTGATGATGGAGGGGTTGCCCAAGGAGCTGTCAGGGCAGATCTAACTGCAACTATTGGCGTTCCCAAAAAAGGGCTGGTAGCAGACTCTGCCCTGCCGAACGTTGGGCGGATAGAGGTGATCATCTTGGAGGAACTTCCTGATTTGAGCCCTGGAGACGATCTGACTACCGGGCCAAAGCTGCGAGGCCTGTTTCCCCCACGGAACTTTGGAACCCACAAGGGGGAGGCCGGACGAGTCGGGATCGTAGCAGGATCGCGCGGCATGCTGGGGGCGGGTAGCCTCGCGGCCCTTGGCGCGCTGAGGGGTGGTGCAGGCCTTGTGACTCTTTACGTTTTGGAAAAGGATTATCCGTTCATGATTTCAACGGCCATTCCTCCGGAAGTCATGGTAAAGGCTCTTTCCAGCTATGTTGATCTGAAGGAATGCGTTCATTCGGCTCTCGTGATTGGGCCAGGCCTGAATGGGATGGAGGGACATGAAAGAACTGCATTGTTGAGCGTTCTGGAGAGCTCCGGGTGTCCTTTGGTCGTAGACGCGGAGGCGCTAAATCTCATTTCCTCTGCTGGAGTTTCCGGGAGGGTTAAGAGCCACATGGTCCTGACTCCGCATCCGGGGGAAATGGAAAGGATGTTTCCCCGGTCTAGGCAACTCAGCCGGGCAGAGTGTGCCCGGGAGTTTGTGGAATCCCATCCTTGTACACTTCTCTATAAGGGAGCGAGGACGATTGTGACATCCGCCGGTGAGGACCTTTATTACAATGTAACCGGGAATCCAGGAATGGCTTCGGGTGGGCAGGGCGATGTCCTCAGTGGCCTCCTGGGGGCCTTGTTGGCTGGGGGCATGGCGGGCTTGAATGCAGCCCGTTCGGCAGCATGGCTTGCGGGGCGGGCTTCCGAAATTGCGGTCAAAAAAAACCAATCCCCGGAATCTCTCATCCCGAGCGACACCGCCCACGCGCTGGGGGCAGCGTTTCGGGCATTACGCCACGGCCCCTGAATTTCCGCTTTTCCCAGAACTAAAAGGGGGCATCCTCGAAACAAGAATTCAACGATCATGAGTGTGGTATTGCGTCGATTGGCAGTTCTTTTCGGGGTCTTCCTGGTCGCCTTTCTGGCAGTAGCTGGCCTGCGGAAGCTGCCGGGTATGGCCGGGCTCTCGAACCTGCTGAAATTCGGATCGAAGGATCCAAAGGAAAACTATGTCCCGGAGAGTTATACCCTCAGCAAAAAACCGGCGCTCTCTCTCGGAGAGGTGGAATACCTTGCGGCCCTTGACGAGGAATTTGCCCGACTAACTGCCGCGGTAGTGCCTTCGGTAGTTTCTCTGCAAACCGAAGGGGTGAAGCGAAATTTCATGCAGGACTGGCTTGGCCGGGTTTGGGTTGACGAAGGATATCCCGTCCGCGGGATTGGCTCAGGGGTAGTGGTCTCAAGAGAGGGTCACGTAGTAACAAACGAACATGTAACCAACGGAAAATCGAGAATCACGGTTACCATGCACGATGGGAAAACCTACCCTGCCGTTGTGATTGGTGAGGATCGGGCGCTGGATGTAGCGGTGATTCGGATCAAGGCTGACCGGGAGTTTGAGCCCCTTAGCTTTGGAGATTCAGATCGGGTTCGCCAGGGGCAGCAGGCCCTTGCTATCGGCAACCCCTTTGGCCTCGGGGAAACCGTGACACGAGGAATTATCTCAGCTAAGGAGAGGACCATTTCTGATCGCCAGCGGGATCTCTTTCAGACGGATGCGGCGATCAACCCTGGAAACTCCGGAGGTCCGCTGGTGAACATTCTAGGCGAAATCATTGGGATCAATGTCGCTATTTACTCCCCTGACACTGAGGACGAGGGTTTCGTTGGGATCGGGTTTTCGATCCCCTCTAATGACGTACGCGAGGTCTTCGAACAGATCCTCGCCAAAGGCAGGGCCACCCGGGGGTGGCTGGGGGTTCGCTGCTATGACTGGAACCCTCTTATCCGCGAAAAAGTGGGGTGGTATGAGAGTGGCGGAGTCTACATCCAGGATATTGTTCCTGGATCCCCTGCTGAGTCTTCAGGGTTATTGCCCGATGATGTGGTGGTGCGCTATAACGGCAAGGTGGTTGAGACTAGGGTTCAATTCTTTACCCAGATCCAGAGGACTCCGGTTGCTCGTGAGGTGGATATCATGGTCTGGAGAAATGGTGAGGAGTTAACCCTGAAAGCGACCGTTATTGACGCAGAAGAATCCGAAACCCTGACCCAGGTCCGAGGGTCTTCGGAGCGAAGCGTATCTGACCAAGCGGTCATCAGGGAGATTGGCATTACTGTGCAGGGACTCACTCTGCTTCAGCGGACGCGTGGCGGGAGGGGGGTTCTGATCTCGGGAATCCATCCTGAAGGGCAGGCCGCGAGGAGAGGACTGCGGGGAGGAGATATGATCTTAGAAATTAATAATATCCGGGTGGACCAGCCGGGTGAGTTTTATGACAAGCTGATCTCCTCAGCGCTTTCTCAGCAAACCTCATTGACGGTGCAGCGGGGAAGGCAGGTCTATCGAGTGAGGCCCTTTGATCAGGTGCGCCTTCTGGAGAAGAAGGAATAGGCTGGTTCGCCGCGTTTTGGCGGATAGGCTATGGAGCAAGTCGAATGTGGGCTGGTGGCCGAGTCCCCGGATCGATGGTTGTTCAAGTTATGGGACGTGGTTTTCGCAGTGAGCTTGTGGTGGGGCTGTGCATCTTTGTGCTCTTCCTGATAGGAGCTATTTTTTTCAACAGTCCCCGCCCGCGTGACCCGATTCAGTCTCTTCGGTCCTGGCAGGACGCGGATGCTCCTCCAGGATATCCAGTGGGAGCGAGAGAAGGGGAGGGCGGACGGATTCCCAATTTTGATCGCCAGTTCATACTACACGATGCCTTCAGCCGCTTCCTTCTGCCTCCGGTGGCATTACTGGACCAACCGCTGGGCTCGGAAACAGGAGCGTTTACTTACAATGCGCAACCATTCTTCGAGCGGAACGAACGGGTACAAATGAACCACCTCGGGGAGGACCTTAACGGGATTGGAGGAGGGAATTCAGATCTTGGGGATCCCGTATATGCGATTGGAAACGGCCATGTTCTTTTTACGAGTGACCGCGGGGGCAATTGGGGAAAGGTGATCATCCTCGGCCACCGCCTGTCAGATGGACGGAAGGTGCACAGCCTTTATGGGCATCTGGACCAAATTGGAGTGGCTGTTGGTGGGACTGTTGCGCGTGGACAGAGGCTGGGGACGGTGGGGACTGGAAATGGCGCCTGGCCGGCCCATTTGCACTTCGAGATCTACGAGGGAGCGTGCATGGATCCTGGATCAGGATATGCCCTTAGCAAGGGGAACCGAATCCACCCCGGGGAGCTGATTAAGTCCTCCCGCCCTATTGGCGCGGAAGGGGTGGGAATAGCACCGTTAGGGGTTTTCGAATCCGCTCAAAGAGTGTTTCAGCTCGTCGAATAGAGCAGATTGATTGTCGCGGGAAGATCTGAGGGAAGAAGCGAGCCGGAAGGGCGCGACCGAGACTGTCAGGAGAGAAGCTCCTCAACCACCCGGCCATGAACATCGGTGAGCCGGATATCGCGTCCACTGAAGCGGTAGGTAAGCTCTTTGTGATTGATCCCTAGCAGGTGGAGAATCGTGGCGTGAAGATCATGGACCTCCAGAGGGTTTTCTTCTGCCTTGTAACCCCACTGGTCAGTTCCTCCGTATACCGTGCCGGGTTTAACACCAGCTCCCGCCATCCAGAGAGAGAAGCCGAACTCATTATGATCCCGGCCATTGCCTCCCTGGGCGAAAGGAGTCCGGCCAAACTCTCCTGACCAGAGGACAAGAGTATCATCTAGCATGCCTCTGGCCTTGAGATCCTTGAGAAGGCCTGCGATGGGCTTGTCCACGGAACGAGCGTTGTTACCGTGGTTCTTCTGCAGGCCCCCATGCGCATCCCAGCGGTCTTCTCCGATGTTAGGAATTGTGAGCTCAACAAATCTTACGCCGCGCTCGATCAGCCTGCGGGCAATCAGACACTCCCGGGCATAGGTTTGAGTTCCTTTGTAGCTATCTTCAATTCCGTAGAGCTCCTTGGTTGAAGCGGACTCTTGACTGAAATCCATGAGCTCCGGGATCGCCAGCTGCATTCTGGCAGCCAGCTCATAATTCATGATTGCAGATTCCAGCTCGGCATTCCCTCGGGAGGAGCGGGCATTCAGGTTTCCGATCAGGCGCCGCTTGAGGAGCTGGCTTCTGGCGTCTCTCTCGTTGGGGCTCACGTTTGCGACAGGTGTCCCGTTGGCGTTGAGAAGGCTCCCGCGGTGGGTAGCGGTGAGAAAGCCATTAGAGAAGCAGTCGAGCCCACCAGAGGGAATTCGCCCCCCGTTTATGACGACATATCCAGGAAGATTATCGCTTTCCTTACCAAGCCCGTAAGAAGCCCAGGCGCCCATACTTGGCCGCCCCTGCAATCCCGTTCCACTATGAAAAAAGTAGTTTGCGGAGGTATGCTCCGGGAAGTTTGAGGTCATTGAGCGAACGACGCAGAGGTCGTCTGCCATCCCCGCAATGTGCGGGAAAAGGTCGCTTACCCACATTCCGCTTTCGCCGCGCTGCTTGAACGACCACGGAGATTTCATCACTTTTCCAATATTTTCGAACTGGGTTTTTTCCAGCTTGCCGATCGCCTTTCGAGGGTCCTGCCCGTGATACTTTTCAAGCATCGGCTTGTAGTCGAAGGAATCCACATGCGACACGCCCCCTTCCATGAAAAGGAAGATGACATTCCGGGCGCGCCCCGGGAAATGACTATCGGGGATCAGGGGCGATGCCGCCTTGGCCTTATCCATGAGCCCCGCCATGGCAAGGGCGCCAAACCCCATGGAGGTTCTCTGCAGAACCTCACGGCGGGAGAGGGAAATCGGGCTCGAACTCATGGGAGGTAGATAAAGTCGTTCATGGAAAACAGGCTATGGCAAAGGTCCTGCCAAAGCCCCTCGGAATTGGGGTTGTCACCGTGCAGCTCCATGAGCCCGGGAAGAGATTCCATCAGGATTGCAATCTCGTGCCTTCCGGCCCGCCGGGTGAAGGCATTTTCAAACATGTGGTTCAGCCGCTCCTCGGGAGTTGCGGAAGGCATTTCCTTCAGGACCTTCTGAGCCCATATCTTCGCCTGTTCGTAGATGAGCTTGTCGTTCATCAGGGCCAACGATTGAGCGGGGACATTGGTGATGTCTCTTTTTCCCTTGGTGCTGAAAGGAGCAGGGAAGTCAAAGGCCAGCATCAGCGTAGGGAGGAAGTTTCGTCGGACAGAGGTGTAAAGCGATCTGCGACCTCCTCCGTCAAGCGGGCCTCCTCCGGGGCGGCCCCTCCCCACCACGAATTCATCGAGATAAGTTGGGACGGGTTTTCCGCCAATTTTGGGCTCGAGGCGTCCAGAAACGGCCAGCACAGAATCGCGAATGGCCTCGGCTTCCAGGCGCCGGACAGGCATCCTGTGAAGCAGAACGTTGTTTGGATCCCTCTGGTCAAATGATGGGTCGGCACTGATGCTGGACTGGCCGTAGGCCTTGGTGAGTAGCAGCCTCGTCAGGAAAGACTTGATCGACCATTGATGGGTTTCCACAAACTCCGTCGCAAGGTAGTCGAGTAGTTCGGGATGAGAGGGTCTTTCGCCCAGCCACCCAAAATTGTCCACCGTTCTAACGAGGCCAAGGCCGAATAGCTGGTGCCAGATCCGATTTACCATGACCCGCGCGGTCAAGGGGTTCTTCGGGCTTGTGACTTGTCGCGCCAGTTCGAGCCGCCCAGAGGTTTTACTGTCTATAGGGCTCAGCCCAAATGCTCTGGGGAGACCTCTGGCTGCGGGTTCCAGCGGCTTGGCAGGGTCTCCACGGTCCATGTTATACTCGTTGACTCCGTTGCCATCCAGCCACGCCACGGCCAGACCAGATTCCCATTTGACCCCTTTTCGGATGGCATCCAGCTCTTTGAGGTAGGATGGGGCAATCTGAGAGGCGGTTAGCTTTGGTTGCGCAACGATCCAGCGTGCGGCATGAAGATTCTCCTTCTCGACCACTCCGTCGGCGAGGTCCTTCCATGCAGCCGAGAGATCCAGACGGGTCAGGTTGAGTTGCTTCTGCTCAACGGCTGGAGGTTTGTCTGCCTCGACGACCATGAGAACCTCGAGAGGGCTTCCGCCCTCCGCCCCAAACTCGATGTGAGTCCGGAGTCCCGCGTATCGGGAGAGGTCGTGGCTGACCCATCGGGGCTGATCCCCATCAATTTTCGGCCGCTGAATCAGCCTACCATGGAGGGGCCCGGTGATCATGATATGCTGCCCGACTCCGGCGTAGACGAAGGCGTTTCCGCGGATGAGGTAGTGGAGGCGCCCCGTTTTCAGCTCAAATGCAGGGGTTCGGATCATTTTGCCAGACCGCGAATGACTATTGAAGGACCCGGAGTCATTTGCGCTGTCGGTTATCTTGAGCCCATTCCAGAAAGGATCCCGGCGGGCAGCGCCATAGCCAGCGATCCGTAATCCAGGCTCATCGGGATTAGACCCGAGGACGAGAGAACCTTCGGCAGAGACTCCGTTCCCAAAAGAGGGCCCATCCGCAATCCATGGAGTGATACCGGGGCGGGTGTAGTCGGCAACGACCCGGACATTCTGGCCCTCTTCGGGCTTGATAGTGAGGGGCCCCGGGACCCGGTATGTGGGCTTCTTGCTTAGCTCCGCAAAATGGGGCGCGGCTTCGCGGGCGAAGTTCTTAAGAGCCTGAGTCGCCGTTTTTGCACGGAGGGCCTCAAGCTTTCGGGCTTGAGCCTTATTCACCTCGATGGATTGGTAGCGCACTTGTCGATAGCTCGAGCTCGCTACGAATCCGGACAGCGCATAGTAGTCCTTCTGATAGATTGCGTCGAACATGTGGTCATGACATCGGGCGCATGCCACGGTCAGCCCGAGGAAGGTTTTGCTGAGAACGTCGATCTTGTTGTCTGTACGGTCACACTCGTCCTGGCGGATATCGACCGGGGAGTGGACCTCCTCTCCGAGGAATGGCCAGCCGGTTCCAAGGATGGATTCGTTTGCTTTTGTTTCGGGGTCGAGGCGGGGCGAAGCAAGAAGGTCGCCAGCAAGGTGCTCTGCGACAAAGTCGTTGTAGGGAACGTCGTCGTTAAAGGCCCGCACTAGGTAGTCTCGATACCGCCACGCGTTGGCGATTCCAAAATCGCTCTCATGTCCGCGGGATTCTGCGTAACGAACAAGGTCCATCCAGTGGCGCGCCCAGCGCTCGCCGTAGTGGGGCGAAGCAAGCAAAGCGAGAACAGCATTCCTCCGCCGGTCCTTGCTGTCTCTGGAGAGGAACTCTTCTGTCGCGCCGGCAGTCGGGGGCAACCCCGTGATGGCGAAATTGACTCGGCGGAACCAGTGTCGGTCACTTGCTGGTGGGGCGGGGGTCATCGCGCTTTCTTCAAGGGCGGCGAGTATGAATGTATCGATTTCATCTGCGGGCCACTCTTTGTTCGCCACCGCGGGGACTGGGGCCTTGGTTGGGGACTCCCAGATCCACGGGAGGCGGTCCTTATATTCCTCAAAGGAAAATTCGCCGCGCACCGACTCCGGGAGGAGAATGGCGATTAGCAGGGATACTAGGCAGAGACTTCGCATTAGAGGGTTTGTTCCCCGTAGTATCCCCCGTGCAGCGGGGACTTACAACGGGAAGTTTTCTCCTTCCTGTCGCGTCTTGGGGCGACTTCAGCAGAAAAAGGAAAAGATCCCATCTGGCGGCCTGACGGGGCTGGATTTCTGTCTGCGGGTCCGGGATTGCCAGACCCTCGCGGCCTAGATGAACTTGCCGGGGTTGAGGATTCCGCGCGGGTCCATGGCCAATTTCAGGGCGGAGTGAGCTGAAACAGCCTCTTCGCCAACGGCATCGGCGAACCAACGCTTCTTAGCGAGTCCGATCCCGTGCTCTCCGGTGATCACCCCGCCGCTCTCGATGATCCAATGAAAGAGTTCGTCCAGAGCTTGGTCCGCCTTTGCCTGAACCTCCGGATCCTCATAGTCCTTAACCATCAGGTTGGTGTGAATGTTGCCGTCTCCCGCGTGTCCGAAACACGCGATCGCGATGCCGGTGCGATCCTGCATGTCGCGGGCGAACTCCACGAGCTCCAGCAGTTTCGAACGGGGCACCACAATATCCTCATTGAGTTTTGTCAGTCCGGTATTGCGAAGCGAGTAGGAGAAATCGCGCCGTAGTTGCCATACCTTTTCGCATGCCTCCTCGTCGGAGTGGTGCTCAATGGCAAGCGCCCCCAGTTCCTGTAGGAGGTTGGCAAGCTCTTGCCGTTCACTTTCAACCGCCTGGGTGCGGCCGTCGATCTCAACGATGAGGTGCGCATCTCCGGCGGGGAGAGCATGGGGCCCGAGATATTCACGAGCGGCTTGAAGAGTGAAGCCGTCGGTGATCTCAAGCGCGGAGGGGAGATGACCAGAGTTGAGGATTTGCTGGACCGCGTGGGCTGCATGCCGGAATTCTGGGAAAGTGGCTGTTAGCATGGCGCGGGCCTGAGGATGCGGAATGAGGCGGAGAGTGGCCTGACTGACGACGCCAAGCATACCCTCAGAGCCCACGAAAAGTCCTACAAGATCGAAGCCGGTTTTGTTCTTGTGACATCTTGAGCCACAGCGGAGGACGTTTCCATTGGCGAGGACAACTTCCAGCCCGAGAACATAGGGGCGCGTGACACCATACTTAAGGCAGCGGGGACCGCCTGCATTGGTGGCGATGTTGCCTCCCAGCGAGCATTCCTTCAGGGAGGCTGGGTCGGGAGGGTAGTACCACCCGATCTTTCGCGCAGAGTTCTGCAAGTCAGCGGTAATCACTCCCGGTTGCACAACAGCCAGGCCATCACCTGGGTTGAGCTCGAGAATCGTGTTCATGCGAGCGAGCGACAGGGCAATTCCTCCCTGCTGGGGTACGCAGCCCCCGACATAACCGACTCCGGCGCCACGCGTGGTTACGGGAATGCGCCGCTCGTGAGCAAATTGCATGACGCCCACGATGTCCGCAGTGGATTCCGCAAATACCACCACCTCTGGGGGAGAGGATGCATGCCACCGGTCGGAGGCGTGAGTGGTAAGGACGTCCGCCGCGGCAGAAACCTTCGCGGCACCAAGTAACTGGACGAGCGCATCGTGCACGGAGACAATAATGGCCATTCCAGCCTCTTGGGCCACAGGTTTTTTTCACAGCACTTGACCTTCCTGAGGCAGTCGGAAGGGTAGGGGCCTTGAAGAGGTTGCAAGGCAAGACAGGAAAGGCTCTCAGCTGCTGCTGGAAGTCCCGGGAGCTCCTGTTGGCTGGGGCCCTCGGATTCTGGGTGGCCGGCTTTTGGGTGGCCGAGGACGGGTGGCACCATCGGCGGGCGCTGTGGCTGGTATTTCCATTTGTCCTTCTTGGGGGAGATCAGATCGTCCGGGCCGCGTCCGGGGTTCGCTGGCTCTGGCTGGTGGCGTTGCTCCTGGGGTGGCAAAGCCTGAGCCGCAGTTGGGCGACGCCTCCTCTCGGGCAGGCCGGTGGGATAGGTGACTCCATTGTTGTTTTCGTTCTTGCGGCGGCCCTTGTGGTCACGGGAGGAAAAAAAAGGCTCGGGGTGTGGATCGTCGGGGGGCTGGCAATTCTTGGGGCTGTGGTCGTGCTTTATTCTCTCCTGACCTTCTACGGATCTCCGTCGCGAGACCTAGGAGCCCATCGCCTCCGGAATATGCTCGTCTATAGCGATGGCCTGAACGCGGTTCTCACGGGCATGCTGTGCGCTGCAGGAGCGGTGGCTGGCGCGTGGTTCGCGCGTTCGGGAGAAAATAAAGCGAGGCAGGTGTCATGGTTGATCGTTTTGGCAGTTTTGGTCTTTGGGGTAATGGCGAGCCAGAGCCGTGGCCCGATACTTGGGATGATGGCAGGATTGGCTATGATCTGCTTTTTCGAGCGTCGGGCTTTTATTCTGGTAGGCCTTTGGATCGGGGGGGTGGCGGGGCTCTATGTTTTACTCACAATAGGGACGGGAGGATTTGTCGAGGTTGTCGATATCGTCGAGAGGGGATCAACCGGGCGTATTGCCATTTACCAATGGTTTCTCGAGCGGATCTCGGGTCTTGAGCTGATATTTGGGAGGGGGTTTGGAGCGGAGAGCTCTATCCCCGAAGAGGAGCTCGGTTGGTTTGTCCATCATCCTCATAGTTCTTATCTGGCTCAATTGATTCTGGGCGGAGCTCTGGGGCTTGCTCTCCTGGTAGCAGTTCTTGGTTGGAGCTGGCGTGAAGCTTGGGGGGAAGGGAGGCGTGGCGAATGCCTCTGGGTATCGCTACTCTCCTGTGGGCTGATCACCCTTATCGTCGACGGAGGAGAAATATTTACGCTACATTCGATTCCCCGGCTGGAGTGGCTGATGGTGGTCTTCCCGGCTGCTCTTGCGGTGGGTCGCGGTCTTAAACAGGGCGCGCTCGATCTTCGCAACGACAAATGCTCCTAGGCGAGAAAGGGAGGCCCTCGCAAGGCGCCTGCCACTTCAGGAATCAGGGCCAGGAGAGGTAGAGAACTCCGGTGGCCCCGACATCGTGCAGAAGAGAGGACCCACTGAGTCCGTGATTTAGGTAACGATCGAGGCCCGCCTGATATTCATCGGCCTTTCCATAAACCGCTTCGATTTCTTCGAGTTCATCATTGCGGAGGCAACGCCAGAACCGAAAGAGGAGTTCGGATGGGGTGGCGATTTCAATCGAACCCGGAACGATCTCGGAGACCTTTGTGAGCGTTGCCACAATCAGGTCCTGAATCTCACGCTCATCCCAGCCGTGCTGTGCCGCTGAGGCGCTCCCGACCTCGAAGAATTCGACGATGTCCTCAAGAGTGGTTTCTTTTGGCACAAGATAAAGCCGATGCGACCAGTCTCCGGGACCACACCCGCAGATCGCCTCCATCCCGGGCTCAATGTCCTCAGGGAGAGGGTCCCGGGGAAGCATTTCCCCCCCAACCTTCCATCGAGGGCGCTGGTCATGGGGTTCCGTGGACATCGATTTGGAGGGCAAGCGGCGCTCTACGGCGGGGTGGCAGGAGTAACGGCAGGATGGGGTAAATGCTCTATTTTGAACGAGAAATCACCCAAAACTAGGCAAGTAAGCCAAATATTAAAGTTTTATGTAATATTTTCAGCTCTTTGCTGGTAAAGTGCTTACAGCAACTCCGGACGAACACCGTTCACCCTTATGGTCTCGTCAACCAACATCGGGCATATCCCTGCCCGTCCCCCAGGATCAACTTCGCCCAAAAACGGGCCGGGGGCTTTCGTTGTATGCCTCCTTTCATGTCTGCCGGCGCTGTTGCTATGTCACTGCGAGAGCGTAGATGGAACGGCTTCCACAGGCCGTGATGCGGCAGTCGCTCTTGGCACCCCAATCGCATTTTCAGGAGACCCTGGCCGAGATGCCAGAGCCTTGGGCGGTTCGAACCAGATTATGCAACTGGCGGACTGGGGAAGGATGAGCGCGGGTCAGAACTGGTCCAAGATTTTTGGGAAGCATCAGGTCTACGGCGAGAAAGGGTTCACCGCCAAAGCCTCTCCGCCGCCCCGGCGCGCAAGGAATATTCCCACCTTCCACCGGCCGGATGGGACGATTCAGATTTATTACCGCCTCGAACACTTTGGAGGGGTGAACGTATCCAATAGCCGGAAGACATTTAATGATAACTCTGTCGTTACGGTCACACCTAACCAGCTCGAGCCGCTAGTAAAGGTCGTCCAAGCTCATTTGGGAGAGCAGGGTACTGTCTCCGCTCTCCCCTCGGAGAACGTTCTTGTCATCACCTGCGCCAAAGCAGCTCAGGACAGTGTGATGCAGCTCATGGAGCACGTTGATTCCGGGCGCAAGCAGGTGGAAATCGCTGTCCGCATTTTTGAAGTTTCAGATGATTTCGACCGGCAGGTGGGAATGAACTCTCTCCTAAAGCACTTGGGGACAACCAACTCCCAGGCCCTCCTAGGAAACTTCAGCCCGGCGGCCTTCGTAGGCCGGGTGGTCGATCCCCTTAATGGTGTTGGCCCGGATCCCGGAGGGATGTTGAACCTTGTCGGGGAGCTACAGAAAGTTGGCGTCGGGATTGATGTAACGCTCGAGGCTCTTGAGCGGTCTGGGATGGTCAAAGTGGTCTCCCAGCCCCGCATGACGGTAGAGGCTGGCCAGCCCGCTTACATGATGGCAGGGCAGGAGCTGCCGATCCGGGAAGGGCGCCTCACCAATGACAAATTCGTCACCGAGAAGATTACTTACAAGCCAGTTGGGGTTCAGCTTCATATCACCCCGCAATCGATCGGGGAGGAAAGCGTGAAGCTCCATATTCTGACGGTCGTTTCAGCCATTTCCGGATTTGCTCCTCTTCCCAGCATGAAAGGGAATGAAATCAAGGGCCAGTTGATGAACCCTATACTCGATTCCCGTCAGGCCGAAACCCGGGTTGAAGTGGCGCATGGAAGCACCCTTGCCTTTGGAGGCCTGCGCATGGCTCGACAGATCGGCAGGGAAGAGAAGATTCCGATCCTAGGAGACGCTCCAGGGATAGGTAATTTATTTAAGAGCAAGCGCCGACAGAAGAAAATGAGCGACCTTTATTTCTTCGTCACCCCGCATCTCATCAGCAGGTAGTCTAGGGGCTCACATCCAGGCAAACTGCCTCGCCATTATTATTACGGGCAATCAGGCGGCCGTCTGAGACGGCGAAGGGAGACCAGCATTTACCAGAAAGGACTTCGATGCGGCCTGTTTCTTCAAAGCCGCCATCATTTGCCTTGCCAGCGATTAATTCGCCGGTCTCGGAGAGGAGAACCAAGGTACCCCCAATCAGCGCTGCGGATGCTCGGGTCCCAGGCATTTTCTGTCGCCAATGGATCTTGCCGGTGGCGATGTCCATGCGCATGAGCTCGGCGTCTATCCTCTTGTCTCCGAAAACCCCGGTGATGGTATTGCCAGAGCGGATGCTGTTTTGAAAAATCATCCGGATGTCCTGGTCCCGGTGCAAAATTTTCGGACTAGCCCCAGTGACGTCAAGAACGGCGTAACCCATCCCATAGCCCGAAGCGAAGAAGACCTTCCCATCGTGGTATTGAGGATTGCTGGCGTTCACATTGTAGGAGGTTTTCCACTGGTGCTCGAAGAGGATCTTGCCCTTCGCAGTTAAGTCGTGTGCCACAACGGTCCTGCCGTAGAAAACCAAGGCGGCTCTCTTTCCGTCGATGTTGGTTAGGACGGGAGTGGCATAGCCTGATCGCTGAATGTTGGTGGTGTGCCAGGCAACTTTTCCGGTCTTTTTTTCCAGCGCATAAAATGCGCCATCCTTGGAGCAGGGCAGGACGTAAACAAGGTCGCCATCGACGACGGGCGAAGCGGTAAAGCCCCATCCTCCCGGTTTCCCGCCGAGCTCATCCCGCAGGTGCCGGCGCCAGACCGGGCGGCCATCTCCCAGATTCAGGCAAAACAGGACCCCGGACTTGCTCAAGGTGTAGACCCTGTTTCCATCAACTGTGGGGGTCGTATTTGGCCCCCCTTCGTAGAGATTGGCTACAAGCTTCTCGGGATACTGGTGCTGCCAGATGAGTTTGCCCGTGTCGGCGGCCCTGCAGCTTACAATATCGTTGCCGCTATCATTGCCCACCACCAGGGCCTTCCCGTCAACGATGGACCAACTCCCGCACCCCTTGCCGACCTTGGCTTTCCATAAGATCTTCGGAGCCTTATTTTTCCAGTCGCCGTTGATGGTTTCGGATGAGACGGCGTCCCCCTTTAGGCCTAGGTATTGAGGCCAATCTGCGGCAGAGGCGACGGAGCTTAAGATGACTAAGACAAAAGCGAGGCTGAATTGGATGAAAGAACGCATGATGGTTGCCGTTTACCCGGGTAACATAGACTCTAGCTTGGAACTTGCAAACTACGGGAGCCTAATCATATTCCGCCCTCAATTCGACATACGATGTTCATCAGCGCCATCCGCAAATCCCTATTTTATCCGCTAGCCCTAGCCGGTGGTCTTTATCTGCCTGCCGAGGCCCAGATTATCGAAACCCTTCAAGAAGTCAGGATAACGGCTTCTCCAACCGGGGAAGGCGCCGGAGAGGGCGATCTCGACGAAACCGTTCTCAGCCCGGAGGACATGGACCGCTTTGGAGTCGAGACCTTGGAGGATCTCAGCGCCCTCGCGCCGAATCTTCATTTTGTGGACAGCGACACCCGTGGATATGCCAGCGTGATCTCCATGCGTGGCCTGAGTAATACCTTGTTTTTTGGACCGGCGGCGGTGGGGCTCTATGTCGATGATGTTCCCTTCAGCGATGCGTTCACCTATGCCTCGAATCTTCTCTCCCTTGATTCAGCCCGGGTGCATCACGGTCCTCAAGGGGTGAGTTTTGGGGCAAATGCGCCCGGCGGCATGATTAACCTGACGACTCTGCAGGCGGGGGAGACCTTGGAAGGCTCTGCCAGCTTGGAGTATGGGTCCTATAACACGAGGGGCATTAAATATTCCTCGTCGGGGCCGCTTCCTGCATTTGAATCCGGGTTCCTGGCTGGGCAGGACCTGAGCCACACATTCCAGTTTTACTGGAAAGAGCGGGAGGGCTTTCTTCGCAATCGCACCCTCGGGATCCGGCCCGACGATCGATCCGTTATTGGTGGCGTGGGGTCCTTGATCTGGAAGTCCGATCAGGACACGGAGGTCAAGTTACGGGTGATGGCAGAGATCGTCGATGACGGAGGCCAGCGCTTGACGGCCTTGCCTCAAAGCCAGAGCAGGTTTACCGGGCAGCTTACTCCCAATTTTGCGTTTACCGGCAACCCTTTCGAGGTCGACTCAGACCTTGCCGGATTGACGGAGTCTGAGCGCTATCAACTTTCGCTCCACGTCACGAAAGATCTGGGTTGGGCAACCGCCAAGTCGATCAGCTCCTACCAGAGCTGGGACATGGGGCCCCAGACCGTGGACCTCGACTTCACCAACTCCGATCCTTTCCCGCTGTTCGCGCTCGCGTCCAGTATCGATCAGCGCCAGGTCCTTCGCACTAAAGAATTCCGACTGCAGAGCCCGGAGGGCGCTGGGCCCTTATCGTGGCGTGGTGGACTGTTCTACATGCAAAAGGAAAATACGGGAAATACCGGCCGCAAGTTTCCTGTGCCCGCCCCTGTTCCGGGTGGATTTGCGCCCTTCACGGAGCGGGTCAATTTCAGTATCGAGCAGGAAAGTTTTGCCGCCTATGGAAAACTGAACTACGAGCTCGGGAATGGATTTTCGGTCGATGCAGGGGCCCGGGCAGAGTTGATAGAGGTGAGCCTCGACAGGGCGAAGGAGGTTCCACCCCAGAGTCTGAGCGAAAACAGGGATGAGGTTTACTTTTCCCCAACCGCTGGCGCTTCCTACGAGGTCAGTGAGAACCTCACGGCCTTCGTGCGCTCAGGACTGGGAATCAAGCCACACGGGTATTCGGCGTTCAGCGATGATATCAATACCGCTAGGTTTGAGGAGGAGCGGAACTGGTCCAATGAGGCAGGGCTGCAATTCAGGAGCGAACCAAACAAGCTCAATGCGGTTGTAAGGGCCTACATGAACAAGGTGAAAGACTATCACTTGAACGCCCAGAATCCTTTTTCCACGGATTTCGTGGTTGTAAATGCAGAAGAAGTGCGGACGAGCGGCGTAGAGGCAGAGTTGCAGTGGCGGCCAACTGACGCTCTTCTTATCCATGCCAATGCCGGGTATTCGGACGTTCAATTTGAGGACTATACCGATGCCTTTACCGGAATAGATCGAGGGGGAAATAAAGTGCCTTTCATACCAGAATTCACCGCCAGCGTGGGTTTCCGCTATGATCTGCCTGGAGGTTTTTTTGTGGGCTCTTCCATTCGTGGGACGAGGAATACCTACTATGATGCCGCAAACACGGAGGCTTTCAGCGAGGACGGATATCTTGTCTGGGATGCTCAGGTCGGCTATGAGCGAGACAACTGGGCGGTGACGGTCTACGGGCGAAATCTGCTCGAGGAAGATTATTACACCTTTATTAACCCTCAAATTGCGGGAGGAACTCCTGGAGATCCGCAGCTTTTCGGGGTTCGCGTCGACCTGGATATCTGGTAAAAGCTTCCCAACCAGACGCTCCTTGAACCGCGACCATCAGGTCAAGGCGGGGAGTAGCCCTTTGCACTCTGCGTAAAACACGACTCATGACTAGGCTCCGACTTCCGGCAATCCTTCCCGTGGTAGGGATATTCGCAATCGCTTGCTCCGGCATGGCGGCTCCTCCTAAGGCTTCTGGCCTTTTAAGCTGGAGGGGTCCTGACCAGACGGGGGCTCTTCCAGGGAAGGGATACCCGGAGAAGTGGGGGGGGCCCGGTGGAGAAAACCACCTCTGGACGCACAAGGTGAAAGGCGGGGGGACTCCGGTCATCGCCAACGGGAAGCTTTACTCATTTGGCTACTATGACAATCCCAAGGATCTCAGCGATGTTCAGGAGGCTCTGATCTGCCTGGACCCGGAGACGGGAGAACTCGTGTGGGAGTATCGTTTTAGCGATTTCATCAGCGACGTGGTCTACAACCGCTACGCGGTGGGATCTCCCATCGTCGACGCGGAAACCGGGAACGTCTACTTACAGAGTTCGAACGGGCGCCTGATGGCATTCACCGCGGATGGCAAGCGGCTGTGGGAGCATTCCCTGGTGGAAAAGCTTGCCAGGCTGACCTTTCCTAATGGGCGAACTGGCTCGCTGGGGCTCCAGGGACCCGTTGTGATTGTTCACTGCGTGACTGCCAACTGGGGCACTACGGGTCCTGCTCGGGACCGACTCTACGCGTTCGATAAGATCACCGGAGAGCTTGTGTGGTATTCGACCCCTGGGACTGTGCCGGACGACAGTTCGTTCTCCATGCCAGTGTATGCCACCATCGATGGCCACCGGGTGGGTTACACAGGACACGGGTGTGGTAATCTCACGAGCGTGGACATGCGGACAGGCAAGCCGCTCTGGCGCTTCCAGTTCGCTAAGGGCGGGGTCAATTCCCAGATCCTCAAGTATGGCGAGGACAAGCTCATCGCGATCCATGGAAAGGAAAACGTGGATACGACCGCTAAGGGGCGGCTCATATGTCTCAAGGTGCCAACGGCATATAATGCGGGGAAACAAGCGATTTTGCCGGCAAGCGCGGAGGTATGGCGGAACGAGGACCATGTCGCCTTTACGAGTTCTCCAACTCTGGCCGGCAACAAGATCTTCAGCACGAGCGCCACGGGTGAGCTGCTTTGTGTGGATGCCGATACCGGTAAAACAGTGTGGAAAAAGAAGCTTGGTCCCGACCAGCTCCATGCTTCCCCGGCCTTTGCCGATGGCAAGCTCTACGTGCCGCTAGCAGACGGAATGTTCTATATCCTCAAGCCCGGAGAAGAGGGTGCGGAGGAGCTTACCAAGCTTCACCTTCACACTCCATGTCTTGGCACGCCGGCCCTATGGGGAGGGAAGTGTTTCCTGATGACCAAGGATGGCCTGCACTGTTTCGGCGCGAAGGGCGCCGCCGCTGACGAGCCCGGAGAGGAATTGCCCTCCGAGGAAGTTGGGCCAGTCGCGCAGATCCAGATCGTGCCAGCTGAGTTTGCCCTGACCCCTGGAAGCAAGCAGACCTTCACTATCTGGGGCCTCGACGATAAGGGTCGCCGGGTCAAAAAAATGGAGGGAGCAGAATGGGAAGCCTTTATTCCGCCCACAGCAAGGGTGAAGGCAAAAGTTGACGCGACTTTCGAGGGAGACACTCTTTCCGCAGGTCCCGAGGCGAAGCTCTCCGCAGGGGCTTTCAAGGCGAGCGTTGATGGGATGAGCGCAACAACCCGCGGCCGGGTGATTGCTACCATTGGCTATGAGGCGGATTTTGAGGGAACGCCCCTCCCCATGAAGAACGATAAGGGAGAAGCTGTGAACTTTCCTCCGCTGCCTTGGCTTGGCGCTCGGATCAAGTGGCATGTTCTCCAGCACGATGGCAGCCAGGTTATCGCCAACCGGCTGGACAATGTGCTCTTCCAGCGAACAATGAACTTCTTTGGCGATCCTGAGTTAAGTGATTACGTGCTGGAGGCAGACGTAGCAACGGACGGTAATCGTCGGGTAATGTCCACGATCGGCCTAGTGAACCAGCGCTACCTGATCACCTTGGACGGGAACCGGCGCATCCTTGAGGTCAGTTCTAATCATGAAAGGGTCAAGGAGAGCGTAAAATTTCCAATGCGTCCTAACACGTGGTATCATCTCAAGACCCACGTTTTGCGGGGAGAAAACGGGGGAGGCTCTGTGCGCGCTAAGGCGTGGCTGCGTGACCAGCCTGAACCCGAAGATTGGACCATTGAGGTCAAGCTCGACGATGTTCACGAAAAGGGAGCTCCCGGAATTTTCGCCTTTTCGCCACAGGTTCAAAAGCGCGTTTATATCGACAATATCAAACTTTCTGCCTCCGAGTAGATCGACATCCAACACAGTTCAGACATGAAACTTAATTCCATTTATTCATTCATTATCGGCTTGGGAACCATGGGGGCTCTCTCGTCCTGTCAGGATCAGGGAGGCTCCGCCACCGATAGCGGAGCGGGAACCAGCGCTGAGGCACCCGCGGATGCCAATGAGGACTCCGGCGGTTCTGCTGATGCCACCATCGCGGCGGCAGGAGGTGGCGCCCGGGAATGGCCCACATGGGGCCGTGATGGGTCGCGAAACATGGTTGGAAATGCGGCCAACCTGCCAGTGGAGGTCAACCCCGGGGAAATGGATGACGAGACCGAGGAAATAGATCTCACCGGGGCAAAGAATATTCGCTGGGTCGCCAAGTTGGGCTCGCAATCCTACGGGACAACTTCGGTAGCCTTTGGGAAAGTTTTTGCCGGAACGAACAATGAATCTCCCCGCGATAAGCGCAACGTGGTGGACCGTGGAAACCTGATGTGCTTTGATGAGAAGACAGGCGATTTTCTCTGGCAGCTTGTTTCGCCCAAGCTCGGGGCCCGCAAAGTCAGCGACTGGGAGTATGTAGGGCTTTGCTCCTCGCCTGCCGTGGAAGAAGATAGACTCTGGGTAGTGACAAATCGTGGCGAGGTTGTCTGCCTCGATATGAATGGTTTGGCGGACGGCAATGACGGGTTTCAGGACGAGCAAAAGTATTACGGCGCAGGCCTCTCGGGTATGGCCAAGGCGCGGGATGTCACAGTTGATGGTGAGACCCGGACGCTTTCGGATGCTAATGCCACCTTGGTTGAATCTCTGACCAAGCAGATTGAAGGGGGCCTTGAAGGAGACGCTCTCAAGGGGGCGATGGGACGGCGGAAGGGAGCCTTCGCTGAGGGTGCGCCAAAGATCGACGAGACCTATGCCGATATTCTCTGGGTGTTCGATATGCGTGACGCGGACAACGGTGTCGGTGCGTTCCCCCACAATGTTTCAAGCTGCTCTCCCCTTATTCATGGGGACATTCTTTACACGTCGACGTCGAACGGTGTCGACTGGTCTCACACCAATATTCCCGGGGAGTTTATCCCCGGGCTGATCGCTCTCGACAAAAACACCGGAAAGCTTCTTGGAGAGGAGATCTCCGGAGTCTCCGAGCGCGTGCTCCACGCGAGCTGGAGCTCCCCGGCGGTGGGCAAGGCCAAGGGTGAGGACGTTCTGGTCTGGGGTGGTGGTGATGGTTTTGCATACGGGTTCGACCCTGTTCCGGTGATGGATGAGGACGAAGGAATTCCGATTCTCAAGGAGCGCTGGCGCTACGATGGAAACCCTCCGCATTTTCGTCAGAAGCCTGACGGCACTCCGATCAAGTATGCTACATTCAAGGGGCCTAACGATATTATCGGGACAACCGTGATTCACGACGGACTTGTGTATTTTGCGATCGGCCAGGACCCCGAACATGGGGATGGAGTTGGCATGCTCAGCTGTGTTGACGCTAGCGCGACAGGGGATTTGAGCGGCAAGGCAGTATGGACCTACGAATATGGCGATGGATCAGGGATTGGACGCTCGATTTCGACCCCAAGCATTACGGATGATGGTCTTGTTATCTGCGCTGAGTATGACGGAGACATTCATTGCGTGGACGCCAAGACCGGCAAGCAATACTGGGTACACGAGACCGGGAGCCGGGTATGGTCCTCCACCTTGGTCGCTGACGGGAAGGTTTTCCTCGGCACGGAGGATGGCGAAGTAGTCATTCTGGCCGCGACAAAGGAGAAGAAGCACCTTGGGACTATTGAGCTGCACGCTCCAATTTACAGTTCTGCGGTGGTTGCCAACGACACGGTTTATATAGCCAGCCAAACTCACCTTTACGCTATCGGGACGGTTGAGTAGATGGGGACAGGGTTCGACCTGCTAGGTTGACCGTCCTCGCCCCATAAGAACAACAAACACTCCGCGGTCCACAGCCCGACCCAGAATGGCATGAAAAAAACTTCCGTTGTTTTCCTTCTTATTTTTGTTGCCCTTGCCGTTCTTCATCAGGACGCATGGAACTGGAGCAGCTCAAATCTAGTGTTTGGATTCATGCCTGTGGGCTTGGCCTATCACGCACTCTATTCTATTACAGCGGCCCTTTTCTGGGGAATCGTTATCAAGTTCGCCTGGCCTGATGACCTCGAGGAGTGGGCCGAAGGAGAAGAGAATAATTCAACATCTTAAACCAAAGAATTATGGCAACTGTATGGGTGATAGTCTGCTACCTGGGAGCCCTTCTTGCGTTCGCGCTAGGCTCCAAGGCTCTGTTTCGGGGCACGAGTAACGATTACTTTGTCGCCAGCCGTTCAATCGGACCGTTCATGCTTCTCATGTCGGTTTTTGGAACGACCATGACGGCCTTTGCGCTGGTGGGATCGACGGGTAAAGCCTTTGAAAGGGGAGTAGGAACCTACGGGCTGATGGCCTCCTCGTCCGGGCTCATTCACGCAGCCTGCTTCTTTTTGATTGGAGTAAAGATCTGGTCGATCGGCAAGCGTCATGGATTTGTGACCCAGATTCAGTTTTTCCGGGCCCGTTTCGGATCTAACGGACTGGGGTATCTCCTGTTTCCAATTTTTGTCCTCTTGGTCATTCCCTACCTTCTTATTGGAGTTATTGGAGCGGGAAAAACCCTTCAGCCAGCTACCGCCGGGGCATTTCCTGAACTCTTCCAAAGTGACAACCCGATCTTGAATGGCGGAGTGCCGCCCTGGCTTACTGGCCTGGTCATCTGCGGCGTTGTGCTGGCCTATATCTTCGCGGGGGGCTCTCGGGCAGCAGCTTGGGCCAATACTTTCCAGACCCTGGTATTTATGGGGATGGGGTTGGTTGCGTTTGTGCTTATTTATAATGTTCTGGGACAGGCGGGAAGCCCAACCAATGTTGCTGCCCGTGTGACGGAGCAGGGTGAGGTTGTGCAGGAATACGCGTTTGACAAAGCCTCGGGGAAATTAGTCAAAGCGGAGAAACCCAAGGTTGTTGGAAAACTCAAGCACCCGGAGGAGGTGGAACAATGGGCTGGAAAGCAACCCCACCTGACGAGAGACGAGGTGGAGATCACTTACAAGGCTAAGAATCCCAAAACGAAGAAGGTAGTCGACAAGACTCGCGAGGTGGGAGTGCCGTGGTTGATGTTCCTCAGCTATATGTTCATTCCACTGAGTGTGGGCATGTTCCCGCACCTGTTCCAGCATTGGCTTACTGCGAAAAGCGCGAAAGCATTCAAGTTGACGCTGATCGCTCACCCGCTGTGCATCATGATAGTGTGGGTGCCTTGTGTCCTGATCGGGATCTGGGCTAGCGGGCTACTCCCCTGGGGGATGCCTCCTGCCGCGATTCTGTCGAACGTTCTCAAGACTCTGATTGGGAACCCTATTCTCACCGGGATGCTGACGGCGGGAATCCTTGCGGCGATCATGTCCTCGCTGGATTCACAATTCCTGTGTCTGGGAACGATTTTCACAAATGATGTGGTTTTGCATGATTCCAAGAAGGAGTATACGGATAAGCAGATTCTATTCATGGCTAGGAGCTTTGTGGTTGGGATTGTAGCGGTGACCTACGTGTTGGCTCTCCTGCTCCAGAATCAGAACGTCTTCGATCTTGCGGTCTGGTGTTTCTCAGGATTTGCAGCCCTCACGCCTCTCGTGATCGCGGCTCTCTATTGGAGGCGGGCGACGGCTGCAGGTGCATTCGCGAGTGTTATCGCAGTGGTGGTCACCTGGTTCACCTTTTTCGCGATGTCAGGCTTCGGAGGGGAGTTTACGGTGATGGGGGGAATCATGCCGGCCGCCATTTGCTGGATCGCAGGAGCTCTGGCTATGGTTGTGGTCTCGCTAGCCACCACTCCGCCCCCCAAGGAGACGGTGGACAAGTTTTTCGTATAGGGCGAAAATGCCCCAACATGGGCGCATTCATGGCACTATTTACAGGCAATTCCCTCTCCCGCGGGATCGTGGGACTTGCGGGATCGCCAGAAAGGAGTAGGGATATGCCCCACCACCAAGGAATTGATTAAATATGAGTTGTGATTTGACCGTGGAAGAAGCCCGCGAGGCACTGGATGAGCGTGTTCGGGAAAGCATGCAATGGCACTTTTCGACCGAGACGGGATGCCCTTACTGGCTGGAAAGGGCCTCTACTCTTGGATTCGACCCTCGGACGGATGTCACCTGCTTTGCGGACATCCAGAAATTTCCAAATTTTGATGATGAGGTTCTCCGCAAAGAGGACCCCAGCCGCTTTATACCCAAAGCCTTTGAGGACAGGCCTTTCAATGTATTTGAAACCGGGGGCACCACCGGGATGCCAAAGCAACGAATTGGTTGGGACGACTACAAGACGGATTACTCGGAATTCAGTGATCACTACCCTTCCGATTTTTTTCCCCAGGGAGGGAATTGGCTGATGGTGGGCCCTACCGGACCAAGGCGCTTACGACTCTCCATTGAGCATCTCGCCAACCGGCGGGGAGGGGCGTGCTTTTTCATCGACCTCGATCCTCGTTGGGTGAAGCGCCTGATCGCGGACGGGGAGTATTCCATGGCGCGAAAATACCAAGAGCACGTCATCGACCAAGCGGTTACGATCATAAGGCATCGGGACATCAAGTGTCTCTTCACCACTCCAAAGCTGCTCGAGAGTCTCGCCGAGCGGATGTCTCTCGTTGACGGAGGCATCAAGGGGGTGTTTGCCGGGGGAACGACGATGACTCCTCAATACGTCCGCTTTATTGAGGAGGAAGTGTTGGAGGGAAAAATCAATTATGCTCCGACCTATGGCAATACCCTGATGGGACTTGCGATCAGCCGAAAGCGTGAGCCGGGAGAATACAGCCTAACCTACTATGCGCCTCAACCCCGTGCCGTCCTGCGTATTGTGGACCCGGAGGATTCGGCCTGCGATGTAGAGTATGGCGACTATGGCCGGGTGGAATTAACAACCATGACCAAGGAGTTTTTCGTCCCCCGCTTCCTCGAGCGGGATGAGGCGATCCGGAGAGAGCCTTGCAGCGAATTCCCTTGGGATGGGGTGGGTGATGTGAGGCCGTTCCAGAGCGGAACCAAGCAGGTGATCGAAGGGGTCTACTAAATTTGAGCCGCGCGAGGCCACGCATTCGAAATTGCAAAAGAACTACCAAGGACAAACCCGACCCCAAGGAGCTCTATCATGCTCCCATGACCATCATGAGCACGGAAACGCATATCCCAATCCTGCGCCTCGGCGAGGAGTATCGTAGTCTCGATACCGTCGAACTAGAGGCTTCAGCAGGTAACGCAGTCTACACCCACACGGCGAATCCCGGCCTGATAAGGCGCGATATTCTGGACTTGGACAAATCAAAGGCCGCTCTTGAGGCGTTCCCTGCTGATACCCTTGCTGGCTACTGCGAGGCAGCTGCTGAACTCTTCCTGCATGAGGAGCTGCCAGTTGGAAACAGCAGCCAGAGCCCGCAGGAATATGTGGAGTCCCTGTCCACTCTGACCAAACTGCCTCATACCCTGGTGAGGATGAATATGGGCAAAGTTCACGCTGCAATGTCGCAGATTCGCACCGTGATCGGAGGCCTGACCCGGAATCTTCCGTTAGAGCTGTTCGACCGAGGGCTCTCAGCGGTCGACGACCTAGAGGTCAATTTCTACCCGGTGGCAGATGCTCTTGGAGTCTCGCTGCCCAGCAATGCGCCTGCGGTGAACTCTCTCTGGTTACCCGCACCGGTGTTGAAGATTCCGGTCCTGCTGAAGCCGGGCCGGGAAGATCCTTTTACGCCCTTACGAATCGTGCAGGCCCTGATTGCCGCGGGGTTCCCGAAAGAAGCGTTCGGATTTTATCCCACGACTCACGAGGGCGGGGACACCATTCTCATGAGCTGTGGTCGTGGCATCGCGTTTGGAAGTGATGCCACGGTCCGAAAGTATTCGGGCTTTCCGAGTATCCAGGTCCATGGCACGGGGAGGAGCAAGATCCTGATCGGAGATGATTATCTCGGCAAATGGGCAAGTCATACCGGGACTCTTGTGGAATCCATTTCGGCCAATGGAGGGCGAAGCTGTATCAACACCTCTGCGATTCTCGTTCCATCGGGGCGTGATGAATTGGCGGATGCGGTAGCCAGAGAGCTTGCGGCTATTGAGCCTCTCCCGCGGGACCATGAAGAGGCTCTCCTTTGTGGATTTTCAAACACGGATTGGGCGGGGTCCATTAATGACTTGATCGATGAGCACCTCAAAGTGGAGGGTGCAGAGGATGTCACGGCCCGCTACCGGAGCGGATCCCGCCTCGTTGAAATGCACGGCCAGACCTATTTAAGGCCTACGCTGATTTCGTGTGCGGATCCGGGGCACCCCCTTGCAAATACGGAATTCATGTTTCCCTTTGCCAGCATCACGGAGATGCCGCAGGGCCAGATGCTTGGGGAGATTGGGGAGACCCTGGTTGTTTCTGCCTGGACCGAGGATGCGAGCTGGATTCGGGACCTAATGCATTCGCCAGATATCGAGCGACTCAATATTGGCCCTTTCCCGACCAACCGGGTTCAATGGGAGCAGCCTCACGAGGGAAATTTATTCGAATTTTTGTTCCGGCGGCGGGCCATTCAGGGGAATCTTGCCGCGGTGAGCTGATTCAGGATGGAGCCCTTCACAACCAGACCAAGTCCCCAACTTGTTGGCGGCCCAGGCTCCCTCGTGGAGTTGCCTGCGTGTGTTCGCAGAGTGGAGGAGAGAAGGTGCTCCTCGTTACCGACCGGGGAATTGTAGAAGCCGGCCACATCAGTCGGGCAACGGCCCTGCTTGAGGACGCAGGAATTGCATGCAGTGTCTATGACGGCACAAGCGAGAATCCAGAGGAAAGCGACATCCGTGCCGCGATGGAATTTGCTCGGAAGGTAGAGCCGGATTGCTTTGTGGGCCTGGGAGGGGGCAGCAGTATGGACACCGCTAAAGGATGCAATTTTCTCCTGACCAACGGTGGCGCCATGAGTGATTACAAGGGGTATGGCGCTGCAAAGACTCCCCTCCTTCCGTTTATCGGGATTCCGACCACATCAGGAACTGGAAGTGAGTGCCAGAGTTACGCGGTGATAAGTCGTGATCAGTCCCACGAGAAGATGGCCTGTGGAGATCCTTCCGCACTTGCGACTTTTGCGATTCTTGATTCTGACCTGACGGCTTCGATGCCGCACAAGGTTGCAGTATTGACTGCGCTCGATGCTCTCGCGCATTCCTTGGAGACTGCGGTGAGCACCCGCAGAAACTCGTTCTCCTCCGCCTACTCAAGGGAGGCTTTTCTAAATATTGCCTCTGCCATCGAGCCGGTTCTGAGGGGAGAAGCTTCCGGCTCGGAACGTAACGCGATGTTGATGGGGTCTGCTTTTGCTGGCCTTGCGATAGAGAACAGTATGTTGGGCGCGGCGCACGCATCGGCGAACCCACTCACGGCCTCGTGCGGGTTGGCCCACGGCCATGCCGTGGCCCTGATGCTCCCTCACGTCATCGGGATGAACGAGGAGGACACGGAAGCTCGGGAGACCTACGCACATTATGGAACCTTGCTCTCAAGCTGCTGCGGAGTGGCCTGGGGGGTCAGGCCTTGGGTCGAGCATTTGCTGGCTCTGGCGGACTTGTCTCCGCTGGCGAAGTGTGGAGTTGATCCGAGCTTGTTTTCCGAGCTCGCAGAGGACGCTACGAGACAGTGGACGGGCCAGTTTAATCCTCGGAGTATGAAAATTGAGGATTTTACGGTATTATATGAGAACGCCTTTGATGGTGGTGCAGCCCAAGACGCGTGATGAACTACTTCAAACCTAATTTTATGGCTCTCTGCGGGGCGTGTATCCTCGCGGCCTCTGGAATCAGTCTCGCCAGTCCTGAGAATCAAAACGTATCGGTAGAGACTAAGTCTTGGGCGATCCCACGCGGAGGAAACGCCTTGCAGGGGCGGGTTCCTGACCGCGTTCCCCGTAAGCCGGTAGTTAGCTGGGATGCGGTGCTTGATGGGCCGATTGTAGGGGATGCAGCCATCGCAGATGGATCCGTTTATGTGGGGACGGTCATGGGAACATTTTACTCGTTGGATGAGCGTAGCGGCAAGCTGCGCTGGAAGTTTGAAACCGAGGATACCATTGAGGCCCCGCCGACCGTTGGACAGGGTCGAGTCTTCATTGGATCGAGTGACCGGTATCTCTACTGCTTCGACCAGAAGACGGGCAAAGAGCTGTGGAAATACGAAGCTGCAGACAAGTTCGTGGGAGGGGGGCTACTGGTTCAAAGCCCTGACGGTAAGGAGATGTGGGTTGTGGTTAATGGTTACGATGGAATCTGCCGGGCGCTGCGGGCAAAAGACGGCACGGAGGCATGGACATATGAAACCGCAGAGCAGATCAACGGAACGCCGGCGCTGGTGAACGGGAAGCATATAGTCCTAGGCGGCTGTGATGCGAGGGTGCACGTGATTGACGTCACTAATGGAAAGGCCGTAAACGAGGTCGCGGTAGAGGCTGAAATCATCGGGACCGTAGCTACCATGGGGAGCATGGTTTATTCAGCGAATTACGGAAACCAGCTGGTCGCGGTAGATATTTCGAAGAAAGATCCGAAGTGGGTTTATGAGGATAAGGATTTCGGGTTCTACGCGGCCCCTGCAGTCACGGAAAAGCACGTGTTTATTGGTTCCCGTGACAAGCACCTCCATGCGGTAGACCGGGAAAGTGGCAAAAGAGCCTGGCGATTTAAGACCGGTTCCCGCATCGATGGCGGGGCCATCGTCTTCAAGGATGCGGTGGTCTTTGGGTCCGGAGATGGAAGGGTTTATGCGGTTGATCCAGCGAACGGGAAAGAAATCTGGAGGGTAGATCTGGGGGAGGGGATCAGTTCAGATCTCGCATTCGCCAACGGTAAAATCGTGGTAGGAGGTTCTGACGGTACGCTATTTTGTATTGGAGGGCAGTGAAAGCGCCTTCGGCTGATTGTCAGGGAGCCCGAAATGAAAAGCCTTGAGGGGGATATGAGGGCGGAATCCGGCGAGGGGCCTTCAGATCGTAAGCCTTCCGGGTAACTTAGACCGGGTAATCACTTTGCGAGGTTCCAATCAGGAGGAAAAACCGTTACTCTTTCCTCCTCCCATCCGGATTGCCCTTCATGGGCTACAGAAGGCCACCCGCGAAACCATGAGTGAAACCGCTACTCCTCCGACGAAGAAGGCTACCCGGGCGGGCAATTACTTTATTTCCAATTACCCGCCCTTTTCCTTTTGGTCCAGCGATCAGGAAAAGGAAGTGCGGGCGGCATATGACAGCGAACCTATCCCGGGGACACCTCTTGGATTGTATCATCATATTCCCTTCTGCCGCCGGCGGTGTCACTTCTGCTATTTCAGGGTCTACACGGATAAAAATGGCCAAGAAATCCGAGACTATTTAGATCATACCCTCGTTGAATTGGAGAGGTTGGCGGCTAAGCCCCTTGTCGCTGGGCGCAAGCCGCACTTTATTTACTTTGGGGGGGGGACCCCTTCCTACCTCTCCGGGCGACAGCTAACGGACCTTACCGATCGCATGAAGTCCATTCTTCCATGGGATGATGCTGAGGAGGTTGCTTTCGAGTGCGAGCCGGGGACCCTAACAGCAGGAAAGCTGGCAGCGATCAAGGAAATCGGAGTTACCCGCTTGAGCCTTGGCATTGAGAACTTTGATGACCACATCCTTGAGATCAATGGCCGGGCTCACCGGAGTAAGGAGGTCTGGAAGGCCTTCGAGCGGGCAAGGGCTCAAGAGTTTGATCAGATCAATATCGATTTAATCGCGGGGATGCTGGAGGAGACGGAGGAGAACTGGCAGAAAAACATTGAGGAGGTACTCAAACTCGCCCCGGACAGCATCACCATCTACCAGATGGAGATCCCTTATAATACGACCATTTATAAGGACATGAAGGAGAGCGGAGCCTTGGTTGCGCCGGTGGCAGGATGGGAAACCAAGAGGCGCTGGGTGAAGGAGGCGTTTGCGGAATTAGAGGCTAATGGCTACACGATCAGCTCCGGATATACGGCGGTGAAGAATCCCGAGAGAACAAAATTCATCTATCGAGATTCTCTCTGGGGGGGAGCGGACCTGGTTGGGCTTGGGGTGGCCTCGTTTTCCCACGTGCAGGGAGTCCATTACCAGAACCTGACTGAGATAGACGATTACGTGGGCGCAATTGATTCAGAGAAGATGCCCCTCAAACGCGCGTTTCGCACGAACGAAGAGGAGCGGATGATCCGAGAATTTATCCTGCAGATGAAGTTGGGCCACGTGCAGGCAGACTACTTTCGTAACAAATTTGAGATTAGCATCCTTGAGCGCTTTGCCCGTCCTCTGGAGGAATTGACCAAAGAGGGGCTTCTGAAGGTGGTCGATGATGCCATCATCCTGAGCCGCGATGGGCTCCTCTGCGTTGACAATTTGCTTCACGACTTTTTCCTCGAGCATCACAAAACGGATCGAATCGTCTAGGATGGCACAGAGATTCCGCCCCTTGGCCAGGTATGCCTTGGTCGCTTGAGACCCCCCAGAGCCCCTTATTGACAAAGCTCCCTTGAATCCAATTGAGCATCCATCTCCTTCCGGCTTTTTGCGTGAATCCCTCCTGCGCGCCGGGCTGAGCCCGGAGGTATTTACCCGGTGTCCTTCCTCCGAGGTCCCCGAGCCTTTCCGCGCTCTCCTTGTGCACGAGGGTGATATGACTTCGACGCTAGAGCGTTTTCATGAGGAGCGGATGCTTCTTGAGGTTCTCGCCGAAGGTAATTTCGACCAATACTATCACAGGGAGGTCATTCTCAAGGGAGAGAGAACCGGGCGGGCTGCAGAATTTGGGCTAATCGAAATTGAGGTGAAAAATTTCCCCCCCACCCTTCAGGGGCCGATTTTACTGGGGCAGCAACCGCTGGGCGGAATCCTCAACGACAGTGGCATGGTCTATAAAAGCCAGCCATTGGGCTATTTTTCGGTTGCGCGGGAGGCCCTGCCGCCGAAGTTGTCTCTACTAGGCTCGATGAACGTGCTTTACGGGCGCTATAACCAGCTCAAGAACCAAGACGGTTCCTGTCTGGCCCGAATCCTTGAAATTGTTCCTGATTTTAACCAGCCATGAATATTTCCGGCGATAAACAGCCCTACGATGTCATTGTCATCGGTGGAGGCCCCTGTGGGGCCACCGCATCTGCCCTCCTTGCCGAAAAGGGCCACCGCGTCATCCTGCTCGAGAAGGAGAAGTTCCCCCGCTACCATGTCGGCGAGTCCCTCATGCCCTTCTGTTATTTCACCCTGAAAAGGCTCGGGGTCCTGGAGGAAATGGAAAAACAGGCTTTTGTGAAAAAGCACAGTGTCCAGTTTGTTTCGAAGGAGGGGAAAATATCAGACCCCTTTTACTTTTTTCAACATTTTGACCATCCCGCAGCAACGACATGGCAGGTGGAGCGGTCGGTCTTTGACAATATGCTCCTGCGGAATGCGGAGGCGAAAGGAGTTGAGGTTCGGGAAGAGACGGAAGTGCGGGGATTCAATTACGAAGGAGACCGTGTCGTTGGCGTAACCGCGAAGGGAAAGGATGGCGAGGAATATACTCTCCAAGCACCGCTGACCCTTGATTGCACGGGGCGCGATGCCTTGTTCCTTAGGAAGAAGAGTTGGAGAAAAAGGGATCCAAAGCTGAACAAGATTGCGATATGGACCCTCTACAAGAACGCAAAGCGTGATGAAGGTTTGGATGAGGGGGCGACAACCGTGGCCTATGTCGATGGGAGAGGTTGGTTTTGGAATATTCCCCTACGCAATAATATCGTGAGTTCGGGCATCGTAGCTGAGCGTGATTACCTCTATCGGGACGGCAGGGACCCGCGGGAAATCTACGAACGTGAAGTCGAGAAAAATAGTTGGATCAAGGAGCACCTTGGGAAGGGAGAACAGTTTGGCGAATACTGGGTGACCGGGGAGTATTCTTACCGGGGAGAGCATTGCGCCTCGGACGGTCTTGTGATGGCAGGTGATGCCTTTGCATTTTTAGACCCGGTCTTTTCCTCGGGAGTCTTTCTAGCCTTGAAAAGTGGAGAAATGGTAGCGGATGCCGTAGGAGAAGCCTTGGAGAAAGGGGATGTCTCAGCAGGCCAATTCTCCAGTTACGGGGAGGAGCTTTGCGGAATGATTGAGGTAATGCGCAAGCTTGTTTACGCCTTTTACGACGAGAATTTCAGTTTTGGGGAACTCATTAAGCGGCATGAGGAGATTCGGCCCATGCTCACAGACTGTTTGATTGGCGATCTCGATGGAAAAGATTATACGCCCCTCGCGGAAGCCATAAGCGACTTGGCCTCGCTTCCGGAACCTCTCGCCCATGGACGAGCTCCTCAGACTGTAACATAACACGATGTCCCCGCCACCCGCATGAAGGTTACCTTTCTGACAGCGGGGACAGGCAGCTACCACTGTGGGGCATGTATGCGGGACAATACCCTTGTCGCGGCCTTACATCGTGACGGGCATGAAGTGGCTCTGCTGCCGATGTATCTACCCATGCAGCTGGACGAGGAAAGTCCGCCGCAGGAAAGTCGGGTGCCGATATTTTTTGGAGGGATCAACGTCTACCTCCAAAACAAGTCTGCGTTTTTCAGGCATACCCCGCGGTGGTTTGACGCTCTCTTGAATGGCGCAGGGCTACTGCGCAAGGCGGCGAGCCGGAGCCATATGACCAGCCCGCGAGACCAGGGAGAGATCTGTCTTGCTATGCTCCGGGTGGAACAGAGCCGTTTCACGAAGGAGCTGGAAAAGCTGATTGACTGGCTTGCTGTGCACGAGCAACCCGAATGTATCGCACTGTCGACAACGCTTTTCGCCGGGATGACCAAAGAGTTGAAGAAGCGTCTGGGAGACATTCCAGTCATCGCGTTTTTCCAGGGAGAAGACACCTTCCTTGATAGCCTTCCCGAACCTTACCGGACAGGGTGCTGGGACGAAATGAAGGAACGGCTCCTGGAGTGCGAAATGCTGATTGCCCCAAGTCGCTTTTATGCCGGGGTCATGTCCAAGCGCCTTGGGATCTCTCAGGAGAAAATAGAGGTGCTCCCAAACGGGATTAACTTGGAAGGATACGGGAGGCAGCCCTCGGAGGGGCCCGAGGCGATCGGCTACTTGTCCCGGATGTGCAGGGATAAGGGCCTAGGGGATATGGTGGATGCCTATATCCTCTTCCAGTCGAAGGGAAACTTTCCGGAGTGCAGGCTCAAGCTCGCGGGGTCATGTCCCCCGGGGGATGAGCCCTTCGTGAAGGAGCAGAAACAAAAAATCGAGGCTGCCGGACTGAGCCACCTTGTTGACTGGAGGCCCAATGTGAGCCGGGAGGAGAAGATCCGCTTTCTTGGGAGCCTTACAATATTTTCAGCGCCCATGCGTTATGCCGAGGCCTTTGGCCTCTGTCTTGTTGAAGCCATGGCGAGTGGAGTTCCAGTGGTGAACCCCGGGGGCTCAACCTTCGAGGAAATTGCCTTGGCCACGGGGGGAGGAAAAACAGTCTCACCCGGCGACCCCGGGTTGCTGGCGTGTGCCTGGGAAGAGCTCCTGACGAATCCTGAAGAGGCGACAGCGATGGGAGAAAGAGGTCGCCGAGGGGTAGAGGAGCATTATAGTGTAAAGGCCATGAAGGATGGGTTCCTTAAACTCGCTCAGAGAGCCTGTGCCAAGACTGCATCCCGCCAGCCATGAGGGAGGATTCCAAAAATTACTGCTATGAGCACAGCCGCCGGGTTGAGTTTCATGAGACAGACCTCGCCGGGATCGTGCACTTCTCTAATTTTTATCGCTATATGGAGTCCGCTGAGCACGCCTTCATGCGAAGCTTGGGGCATCCAGTTCACGGGCGAGCTGCCGTGGATGGGGTTGGGTGGCCGCGGGTGAGTGCCAGTTGTGAATTCCGGAAGCCTGCGCGTAACGACGATGTGTTGCGGATACGGGTTAGTATCGAAGAAATCCGGACGAGGTCGGTTCGCTACAGTTTTAGCTTCTACCTTGACCCCGGGGATGATCCCATTGCGATGGGAACCGTAGCGGTTGCCTGCGTGCAATTCAAAGACGGAGAAATTTCTGCAGTTCCTATCCCTGACCAGATTCGAGCTGATCTCAAGTCCGCCGAGGCTGCCGCCAATCCCGCATGATTCCAGTGAGCGCCCCTCTTCCCAAACCCCAGAAAAAGAAATCCATGAACTGGCTTATTTTTGCTCTCATGACCGTGGCCTGTTGGGGCCTCTACGGCATTTTCCTTCATGCCGGCCAAGTTGAAATGCAGGACAAGGTCCTTGGTCGTTACAAGGCGTTCCTCTTCGTGGGGCTCGCCTATTTTATCACCGCAGTAGTCGCGCCACTGGTGGTCCTGCTGGTAAAGGGAGCAGACTGGTCCATGCCGGGGAAGGGAATGTGGCTTTCTCTATTTGCCGGGATTCTTGGTGCGATCGGAGCCTTTTGCGTTCTACTCGCGATGGCTTCTGGAGCAAAGGGCGGGATGAGTCCTGCGGTGGTGGCTATCTCGGTGATGTCGATCATCTTCTGCGGAGCTCCACTGGTGAATGCGATCGTTTCTATCTGCATGGATCGACCGGCAGGAGGGCTCGCGGCCGTTCCGTGGCAATTTTTCTGCGGGATTCTGATGGCGGCCTTTGGCGGCTTCATGGTGGTGAAGTTCAAGCCCGCTGGATCTCACGGAGCTCCTCCGGCCAAACCGGCGATAGAGGCCCAAGCAAAACAATAGTAAGTAAAATTCCTCTGGGAAGACTGGAGAGACCTCGGAAAGGATGCCCCTCAGCGCCATCAACGACCTCTTCGGAGCCATCCTGCCTGCCAATGGTTTTTACGCGGCAAAGTTGGGAAAGCTTCGAAGGGTGGAGAGCCTTAAGGAATTCGAGAGCCGAGTGCCGTTTACGACCAAGGACGAACTGGCCGTGGATCACGAAGCGCATCCGCCTTACGGCTCAAACCTCACCTATCCGCTAGAGCGCTACACCCGTTTCCACCAGACAAGCGGCACGCGGGGAAATCCCATGGCTTGGCTAGACGATCCTGCCGGCTGGGACTGGGTCTTGAAATCGTGGCAGTGGGTCTGGGACAAGGCTGGGGCTACTCCGGGGGATAGCGCGTTTTTCCCATTCTCCTTCGGTCCGTTCATTGGGTTCTGG
>Ga0115011_10000107_pt1 | contig 77755 bp, 74 predicted proteins | sample TroAtlMetagenome_2_FD_88705 | JGI IMG/M metagenome (GOLD analysis project Ga0115011, IMG submission 88705) | Marine eukaryotic phytoplankton communities from Atlantic Ocean - Tropical Atlantic ANT8 Metagenome | ecosystem: Environmental > Aquatic > Marine > Oceanic | place: Tropical Atlantic... | reverse complement strand
GAGTAAGATATGTATCTCGACTCTAACGGAACAATAGACGTTCGCGTAGTTATAAACACATGGACAGGAAACTGCGGTGAAAACGATGATTGCGAGAATCTAAACATCACCTTATTCAAGGGAGTGGTCCAAGTCGCCAGACAAGAGTTCCCAGCCGTTGACACCAATGGCAATGATGAGAGTATAATTTGGGAAATCCCAGTCGATGCCAACATGACAAGGTGGAACAAAAGCGGCGAGGAACCCAGGATCCAGTTCGAGTACTCTATGCCTGGTTATAGTGGCCTTGACTGCCTCATTCCCGGGTTCTCCTGCGAAGGGCACTTCGGAATGTACTACGAGAACAATGAGGATGGTAACGATGCTCGTGTCATCTTCCCGGTGGTGAATAAGTCAGATGCCGAAATTGAAGATGGCTCTGGAGCAGGTAGCGACTCCTCTGATTCCGGACTGCCAGGATTCGGGTTACTGCTTGCTCTAAGCGCTCTGGCCATGGCCTCAATCGCCATTGATAGGAAACAAGCTCTCGGTGAAACCGAAACTAAGGAAACCGATTGACAAGCGATAACCTCTAACGGAGAATTGCCACTCGAGGTGTGGATGAACACCATCAGAGGCACACCCATCGTTTTGGCACTGATTCTCGCTTCCTCCATTTTCCTATCTCCTGCAGCAGCTCAGTCTGCAAACCCGAACCAACCTTCCAAGGTGAACAATCTATTGCATTTTTGGGGAAACGAAGACATCTCTGACTGCTGGGAGAACTTCGACTCAGATGGATCAATGGGATCAGCTGACCAGGGATATGGCGAGGAGATTGATGGCGGGGATGCAGAGAGGCTGGATGTCAGCTTATCTTGCCGAATGAAGTACTCACTAGAGGAGAATATGTACCTCAACCCAACTGGCAAGATACTAATTGAGATAGGTGTCAGAATGGATCACGCCGAAGCCGAGTCAGATGAGGACAAAGACCTCACAGTAACTTTTCTGAAGGGTGACCTTGAGATTTCAAACATGTCATTTCCTGATGTTGATACAGATGAGGACGTGCAGCTTTCGTGGGAATTAGGTGTTACCGAAGAGGCAATCTGGTGGAACAAAAGTGATGGGAGGCCCAATATCAGGATAGAGGTCTCCAAAGCAGGATGGGATGCTTCTGGAACCCCGTGCAGCGGACCGCTTCAAGTCCTCAAGTGCGGAGGGTCTTTCAGGCTGTATTACTCCAACAACCAAGAGGGACTTCGCACCCAGATCCAGTTTCCAATCAACGATGCTCCAGTGTTTTTGCAAATAGTGGAGAAGGAAGGCGGCTTCACTCCTGGCTTCGGCCTTCTCTCCGTATTCTCCGTTTTGGCTCTAGCAGTCACAGTCCCTCGAATGGGACATCGGACTCCTGACCGTCATTCAGATTCTTCACTCTGATTTTGCCTTCTTCCCATTCCTCGGGCATCACCATGACAAGTCTTTCTGCACCCAATCTCTCCGAGTGTCTGAAAACCCACTTCATTCGTTTTTCCTCAAGGATCAGATCTACTCTTCTGCCCTTGTCTCTCAGCGCCTTTGCTACCTGCATTGACGCCTCACGCAAATCGCTTCCCATTCCAAAAACTACGTCATCTACTTCTGAGTTGAGCTCTGGGATTAGCCCTTTCGATGCAAGGAGCTCCAGAATAACCATGTCCCCAAAACCAAATCCTGTTGCAGGCAGATCCTTCCCCCCAAGTGTCCCAATCAGCCTGTCATACCTTCCACCACCGCAAATTGCACGTAATTCGCCGCCTCTGTCGTGAACCTCGAAAACCGGTCCAGTATAATATGCCAGACCTCTAACGACAGAAGCGTCAAATTGCACCCACTCAGAGAAACCATACGCGCCAATGAGGGAAAACAGATTCACAAGCTCACTAACTGCCTCACTGCTGGAGCCAAGAGAGCCCTGCAATTCTTCCAGACTCTGAGAACTGAGGACTGATTGTATGATTCCAATCGATCTTTCTTCTATCCCTAATTCTGATAGCTGAGCCCTGATTGCTTCGGTCGGAAGACGATCTAGCTTGTCGACAATTACGCACGCCTTTTCAAACTCGACACCTTTGATCCCCTGTGACCCCAGTACCTCTTCGAGCACCTTCCTGCTGCTGATTTTAATCACTACATCTTCCTGTGAGAGGCCAACGCTTTGGAAAAAATGAGCTAGCACCGAGAGTAACTCCACATCCGCCGACAAATCCTCAGCACCCCAAATGTCCACATTCCATTGGTAGTGCTCCCTGCCTCTACCTCTTTGCGTCCTTTCATACCTCCAACATTGTGGGATTGAGTACCATTTTATTGGAAGTGCCAGAGCCCCCGATCTAGCCATCACCATTCTTGCTAGCGATGGGGTCATCTCAGGTCTCAGGGCAACCTTGCGTTCCCCTTTGTCTTCGAAGTTGTACAGCTGCTGCGTAATTTCCTCACCGGCCTTTCTGGTGTAGAGCTCCTCTCTTTCCAGAACAGGAGCGTCATATTCTTCGAATCCATGAGTTCTGGCAGCAGAATGGAATAATCCAAATAACCAGTTTCTCACTCTCATATCTTCGGGATAGAAGTCACGAGTACCTCGAACACCCTGTGCCATGGTCGTGCCAAGAAGAAAACCACTTCAAGCCCTACGGCGATTTTTGAATTCTTCAAGCCTTTCTTGGCGTGTTATACGACCATCAGAAAGGGGGAATGCGAATTTACGAAGTGCAAGAAACGAGAGAAATCCAAAGGCTGCAGTGTTTGCAGCCCATGCATAGAGGTGATTGTATCCTAGAATATCTGTAAAGTATGCTATAGAAGCAGTTGATATTGCCCATAGTATTGTGTATATTCCCAGCATAACGTAGAGACTCTTGGCGTAATCGGTAAGTGACTCGAATGTGAGCCATCTATGTAGGAAGTGCGCTTGAATGGAACTAAGAAAATATGCTACCGCCCAAGCGCTAGATGCTCTCCAACTTGTAACCAGTACCATCCCATACATCCAATCGTAAAGCAGCCAGAAAACTACGACATTGATGCATCCTATGGTGCAGTAGGCAAAGTACTCCCTCAGAAGTTTGCCCACTGGGTAATCTTCGTTTATCAGTCTCTTAACCACCTAACCAGTCCCCCAGAGTCTGTGAAATGTGAATTGGAACATCCTCGGCAATTAAGCCAGGGCCAGAAACCTCGGAAGCCCTTCTTCCAGCTTCCCTGATTATCGCTGATCCTAGTCTAGTAGCCGGCCAAGGCGTCATTCCTTGAGCCATTAGACCACCTATCGTCCCGGCCAGGAGATCCCCCGTACCCCCAACTGCCATCCTTGGATCGCCGCCCTTTGAGTAACAGTGTCTTCCCTCCGTACCCGTAATTTCATCTACTGCCCCTGTAACAATAATCGCTACTGATTCTCCAGAGGATTCAGAAATAGCCTCCGAGGGCGGCAAATCATTCAACCACCGAGCTGCCTCCTTGGGGTGAGGGGTTGCAACGCCAATTAGCCCCGCTGGCCATGAGCCCATGGGCAGTGCTAGGATCCCCTCCGCATCTACAACTGTGGGGATTCCATTTACTTGTGCAAGTTCTAGTAACTCCGAGACCGCTGCTATTGTTTCAGAATTTCTCCCAAGACCGGGACCAATTACCATGGCATCAGGACTTCTGGAAGAACTTAGGATTTCTGAAATCGAGTTGACCGAGGCGTGCGTCAAGGACTCCTCGTCCTCTAGAACCTCTCGAATGATGGTCGGCGGCCACTCAACACGTCCAGAAGCAGAATTGGGCATAGCAACATGGACCAAATCGCATCCACTTCTTGCAGCAGCCAAACCTGCAAGAATCGGAGCGCCATGAAATGGTCCGCCCCCAATGATTAGTAAACGCCCCCGATCTCCCTTCTTGGCACTTTTTTCAATTGGAGGATATCTTTCTATGTCGCCTCTGCCACAGTCTTCCACCTCTCTGGGCCAAGGTAGGGGGATTACCAAAACTTCGCCACATTCGTAAGAATTGAAGCCCTTCTTTGTAGAATGGAATGTTATTGTAAAATCAGCACTTAGGGCGTCATCACCACCAATTCCGGTTGGTATGTCACAAGCAAGAATCGGGACATCAAGCGATCCTGCCCAGTCTGTAATCTCGGCAATTGAACCTCTGAGAGATTTCCCCGGACCTAGTGCCCCGGCTCCTAGAAGACAGTCCACAATTAGAGCAAAAGCCCCTCTCGGTTTTGAAGGCCAAACAAGGATTTCAGTAACTTCTGACGCCTTTTCCCTAGCCTTCTGCGCCTCTGCGGTCTTCGAGTCATTGTGACTAGCTATCACCAGAACTTCTCGACCGCATCCTGCCAGATGCTCTGCAGCAACAAAACCATCACCACCATTGTTGCCAGGACCGCAGAGAATAACAACTGCGCCATCACCCGCCATCTTTTCAGCCTCATTCGCTAGAGCCAATCCAGCCGCATCCATTAGCTGCGAGGCATCGATACCCAAAGCCTTAGCATTTTCATCGAGAACAGCTACTTCTCGCCAGTCCATCTCCCAACACGCGGGCTCCATAGTAATCCTCGATCAAGCGAGCTCGGCCTCATAGATCGAACCATCGCCTCTCTTGCCCCCTTGCTTACCTGTCATCATTTCAGGAATCTCTTCACCTCTGCTCACTACTAGGGGGTCATCTCCCCCGGGCAACATGTCTATTGGAACCTCGGCGCCTTCTGGTACATTTCTGTAGAGTGGCCTAGAAACAAGAAATTTGTTGAAGCCCATGAATAGAGCAGCAGTCACACCCCAGAAGAGCAAAATAATGGAGATTCCATGGGGGTTGGACGGATTCCATGGATCATGAACGTTAGCCAGTAGATCGCCGAAGTACGATAGCATTAGTACGGAGAACATAAGTGGAAACCCAAGATACATGATTATGTCCCACCACCTACCTATCCACCAGTCATTATCCCCTGTGTTGATGAAGTCATCACGGAATGATGATACCCCATAGTCTAGATAGTCTCTGAAGTCAAATGTATCCACATCGTTCTCAATCTGCCATGATCTATACCTGGACCAGCCATAGCTCCAGATACTGTAAGCAATGAATAGGCCACTAAACATCAGGCCATATCCCCAAATGTGGTCTTGAACTTCTAGGAATTGTGGAAACGCAACCCCTGTGGAGGGGTCTATCTTTATCCAAAGCGCTGCACTTGGCAAACCGAAAAGGAAAATTGCCACGCTGGTCAGTGCGACTGATTGCGAACGCTCGTACCCGTGATCAACAAAGTTCCTAACACACAGCTCAACAGTCGATATCATCGAAGTAAGGGCGGCAAAGGACAGAGCAAGGAAGAAGATCGTAACCATAAGCAACTGGACAATTGGCCCTCCTGGGGCTTGGGCAAACACCTCTGGTAGGACTAGGAATGTTATGGCAGAGCTACCACCCGAAACAGCGCTCAACGGATCATCAACAACTGCGAACACAGCCATCATCACGGTCAATCCAGCAATTATGCTGATACTGTTGTTTGCCAAACACATAGTTGCTGCATTCAGGGTCGTGTCCTCGTCTTTTCTCATATAGACTGAGTAAGTTATCGCCATCCCCATTCCCGCTGAGCAGGACCAAGCGGACTGGGATAGTCCATTGATCCAAGTCTCGGGCTCGAAAAGGTACTCTGGTTGAATGCTGAACATGTATACGAAACCATCCAGACTCCCATCCCTAATGTCCATCACGAATGAGAGAAATAGGGCGCTGAACAAGAGAACAAAAAGTGAGACCATCAATGTAACGTTTGCCTTCTCTATGGCCTTTGCCCCCTTCCATATCGCTGCCATTGTGATTATTACAGCCAGGGCTTGAAAGAAAATTATCTGCTCAGGTGACTGCAGGAAATTGTTCCAGACATCGATTGTGTCGACTTCATTCGAGAGTCCCCCTCGAATTGCAGATTGGAAGTAGTTTATGCACCAACCAGTAACGACAGCATAGTAGAACCCGATTGCAGTAGATATCCATGCCGTCCAAAGCCCCATCCAAGCGAACCTCTTACCTGCGAATATCCGGAATGTTCCCACAGTTCCAACTCTGCTTCTCTTTCCCAGTGCGAACTCTGCAATAATCAGTGGAATGGACCAGAGAAAAAGGAAAATCAGCCAAGGAACGAGAAATGAGCCACCCCCATTCGCACCAACCATTCTGGGGAATCTCCAAATGTTCCCAGTTCCTATTGCCGCGCCAATTGTTGCAAAAATTAGGCCGAGACGTCCGCTGAATTCATCTGAACCACCTGATTGCATCACGAGTCACCTTCTTCAATTGCTTCATCGTCAGGCAACCCAAGCACACCCCTCTCCTCGTCGAACATGGCGCGAAGTGTGAAACCCAGTCCCCCCCAGACCATCGTTGCAATGAATCCGAACATTAGCAATGCCATTATTCCGGATCCGAATGGCGCCCTGTATGGTATGGCCAATTCGTAATAGTTCGCCGTAGCAGGGTCGGGGTATGTGAAGGGAAAAGCTCCACCAGTCGTACCAAGCATGGCCTTGTAGTGTATCTTTCCAACAGAAGTATCAGGCACAGGGATATTAGAAATTATTCGAGTTCCATTGGACCCATCGAGTAGCTCACACATTTCACCAGACTCGCTAAATGCCGACCTCTCCCAATCTACAGAAACCCATTCAGTTGGCCCGAAATCATCCTGCAAACGGGTTGGCTCAACTAATCTCCACATAAGGTGAGTACGATTGAAATCAGGGGTGAATGGGAAAGTCTGATCGAGACACATGCCCACGGGGATGTCCCCCTTGGTGGGAACCGACACTTCACCCGGTCCGTCAATCCACTGATTTGAAGTTGTATTTTCAATTCCAACTATCGCACGATAGCGCGGGTCATCGGCTATCTCAATCATATAGAATGGAACACCTAAATTCTGAACAGAAATGTGTGCAATATCTTCGGGATATTCATGGAACGCACCTCCTATTTCTATGGTGTAACAGTATGAATTATGCACCCCATAGTGCCAATCACAAAAATCTCCAGTTGTTGGGTACAAGTCTGAAGACTGCATCGGGGCGTAATCAGTCATCTCACCCATGACGTTTCCATGATATTCCAAGTACTCCTGATCCGGGTTATCACAATTCGAGCAATGCCCCCAAGGCCAAAGAACTAGCTCAGAGAATGAGTGCCACGTCAGTGTGGTCTTGAAATCCGAAGCCCCATCCCCATCGTCGTCATTCATTTCCGTCATGTCCTGGATGAACTTGGTCTCCGGTTCGGTATTTCCTCCAAGCCAGTCCTCATCGATCTTGCCATCAGCATCATCGTCCTTGCCATCAACGTGGTCTTCGTTTATCAGTCCGTCTCCATCGTTGTCTTCATAGTTCACTGGTCCGTTGTAGACGTCGTTATTGGGTCCATCTGCATAGCAGAATCCAGGGAATAAGGGTCCTGTCGCCCCAAGGGGGGCACCCCATTCAAATTGGTAGTTCCGATTCAAGTCGACCCCATCACAGCCCTCATCGACCTGCTCATCTACGTCAGGGATTGGGGTGACACCAGTGTGGGTGTTATCTCGTAGGTTTTTCCGCCAACCCGACTGATAGCAGTTCTCCCAAGCGGTCTCCCCGCAGTACTCCTCCCTGTCGTATCTGTTACCATCTACATTCAGCATTGGAATGAGATATATCTCACGAGTGTTGACCATGTCGGTGATGAACTGCTCACTGAAGTCCTCGTCTACACCCAAGTCACCTGGCCCACATGGAACTCCATCTCCATTCGAGTCTTGAGCAGACCCATTAAGCCGACTACAGTCCCCATCGTTGTCGATTCCGTCCCATCCATCCTCATCGATTAGACCGTCCCCATCGTTGTCAATCCCTGCCTTGCCATAGTAATAGGCCAAGGTCTCAAGGAATAACATCGGGACTTCGTAAGACATCCACTCACGGGCATGGTGGTTGCCCACCAACATTACATCAGGCCGTTCAGGATAATTTCCGTCATCGCCATTGAATTCATTATATTCTCCACCTTGGACGTTGGCGGTAATTTTCATCCATGGACTACGGTGGTTGTAGTACCAACCCTCGTATTCGGTTGCAGTCATCACATCCCCTCTAGCATTAACTCCACCAAGAAGGCCCTCATGGAACTGGAGGAACTCCGGATAATAAGCGGCAAGAGTCTCCATCCTCTGTTTCATTGAGAAGTAATCGTGGTAAGCCCTAAATTGCAGCTGATCGAAATCTCCATGTGGCCCCCAGGGGAAAATCTGATTGGCGTATTCGAATGACCAGATGTCCTCAGGATCTGGCTCAGGTTCCTCCGCAGATGTATTGGGCGCGATTGCAGCGGGGGAAGCCAGTGAAAGAAGAAGCGGTAAAACCATCGCCAAAGCCGGTATGTTACGACCAGATACACCTTCCGGCACAAAGCAACTTCCCTCCTCTCTGGCCATGTTACTATCTGGGCGAGTAGCAAGTACGTATTGAATCGTACGGATATCGGTCTAATAAGGAACTTTTCTTTTCAAACAGAGTATAATTTTTGAATGACTCCCAATGCGAACAGACTATGAAGCTAGCAAGTGAATTGAACGAACTAATGAATGGTAGCGAGGCATTCTTGGGCTTCTCCACCGGAACAATCACAACAATTCTCGTCGTTTTGATGTTCAGCGTTATTGCAGGCTTACTTTCTCGGAAGCTCCTTTTCCCAAAAATTTTGGATATTTTATCAAAGACTGAAAGGATAGATGGCAGGGACTTATTTGCGCCTAGATCACTAGGGTGGATGATTGGACTACTTGTTTTCTGGCAATCCCTTTCTTGGATGTTCGATGAGACTGAGCCCGTTTGGAATGAAGGACTGATGGAAACTGTGATGGATCTTTCACAGGCCGGATTCGTCTTTCTGATGCTAATCGCAGCTTACAGGCTTGTTGACTATCTAGATGCGTTCATTGTAGTCGAAGGAGAAAATATGGCTGCGCGCAGGTCTCTAGCTAGTGTTGCAGAATCTATTGGCAGAATGGCAGTGATGATCGTCGGAATCTTCGTTATAGCCGGCTTTCTTGGTTTCAACCTAAACGGGCTAATCGCCGGACTTGGAATAACCGGTTTAGCCTTGGCTCTGGCAGCCAGGGACTCGGTGGCAAACGTTTTTGGCGCGATTTCAATAATCATCGATCAACCATTCAATGTTGGGGACTGGGTAATCGTCGACGGAGTTGAAGGCGAGGTCGTTAGCATCGGTCTGCGAACCACCATGCTCCGCACTAGCGCCGACACAATGGTCACTATGCCCAATTCCAATATCACCAACTCAGCAGTCGAGAACTTTAGCATGAGGCGATTCAGGCGAATCCGACCCAATTTTGAATTTGAAGAGGAGAGTGACCCAGAATCATTGAAGAGCTTCTGCGATTCACTATTCAGCCAGGTAGTTGACGACCCGAGGTCAACAAAGTCTGAGGATTCGTGGATTAAAATAACGGACAGTACCCCTCCAAAAATTACAATCTCGGGGAACTTCTATTGCCTACAAAGCTCCAAAACACAGAGAGAGTTCACAGAGGATATCTTGCTAATGGCCAGAGCCAGGGCAATTGAGTGCGGCCTGAAGTTCCATGAGCCTAGACGCAGATCCCAAATGTAAGCGGTGTTTGGATGGCCATGCTTATTCTTGTCCGACATGGCCAATCAATTTGGAACGCTGAGAACCGATTCACTGGTTGGACTGATGTTGAACTCTCAGAGAAAGGGATTGATGAAGCTAAGGATGCAGGTAGACAATTGTCACATATCAAATTTGGAGTAATCCATACAAGTGATCTTATCAGAGCACAGAGGACTGCTGAGATAATAATGGAAATTAATGACTCACCTGAGGATGCAATAACAAAAAAGGATTGGCGACTTAATGAGAGGCACTATGGCTCACTTCAAGGATTAAATAAGGAAGAAACAGCACAAAAATTTGGTACTGATTTAGTCCATTCCTGGAGAAGATCTTTCGATGTACCGCCCCCTGAAGGGGAGAGCCTTGAGATGACCGCAGAAAGGACAATTCCATACTTCAATGAGGAAATCATCCCTGACCTTCAAGATGGCAACAATGTGCTTGTTTCTGCTCATGGAAATTCTTTGCGTTCCATAGTAATGCACATCGAGAACATTGATCCAGAGAAAATCACCTCACTTGAAATTCCAACTGGAGTGCCATTGCACTACACTTTCGAAGCGGGGGCCATCACTCCACAAAGTGATTAAATGGCAACTCCGGCGAAGGAGCTAGGCCCCTGTAGTAGCGATTTAGTGAGATCCCTATTGCAATGCATGCTATAGGAATCGGCAAATCTGAGCTAGACAGTGGGAGAGAATTCGCTATTGTGCTCAGAGCGAAGAAGAATGACATGAATGACAACGCGCCAATCGTCCTGTTGTTGAACATTCTTTTTTGATATGGGCGAACGAATCTGATTAGAGAGACCGCAGGCTCCGGGGCTCCAGATTGATTTGCAACAGCCTCAACTACATCCATAAGGCATTGCTCATACTCCCAAATAGCTAGTCCCCCCTTATGTGCGTAGAATGACCTCTCCGAACACCACGATTCAGGCGCAGTAGACTTCCAGCCAGATATCAATGAGGATCTAAGCTCAATAATTTCTGAACCATCCCCAGTCTCGTAGCAAATCCTGGAAATGTCATGAACTAGTGAAGAGAGGTCCCTGATGGCTGGGAATTCACACTCAGGGGTGATCAGGGCATCTGCAATACGCGGTCTGCTAATTCTAATCCTCCCATCCCTGAAATCAGAAAATCTCACATCACCTAGGCTTAGCATACATTCTGTAGTCGGATGGTGGGGTGCTCTCCATAACGAATCTGCACGAAGCCTCTCTTCAATCCTAGCAAGTCGCGCATTCCATTTCCTTGGATCGGGAGGGGTCGTTCTAACTTCTCTGACATTGTAGTGGTACCTGCCAAGTATTGCCCCGCATTCGAATAGAATTTCCTTTGAGCGCCCCAATTCTCCGGAAATTAGTGAAGCGACCAACTCGCTCGCTGCTTCAGGCCCCTGCTCTTCCTTTTTCCTCAGTAGAATCATTTCCCTGTTTTTCCAGACATAAGCACCACAAGGAGCAATCAACTCATCATTGGCAAACTCGATCCTCTTTCGAAATAGTCCATCTGTCTCCCATGGGAGAAATTCAGCCACCCAAACTTCTTCGGCAATTAACTCAACAATTGGGCCTCGTTCATCTTCGGAAATAGACAAATCAGTAATTTTTTCAGGATTCGGCACCTCCCCCCATGCTTCCAAATCCCCGATAATCTTTATCCAATCTGTCGGTTTTCTAATTTTCTCCGGCTCAAGAATACTGCAAGATAGCCCAATTCCTGCAAAGGTCATCTCTGAAAAACCTGCAGGAAAGTCACCATCGATTTCCAAGGCCGACATAGCGGCCGGCCTCCATACCTTACCCCAGTCCGACATGACTCCCCTAATCGAAGGATGGGACCAGCTGCTACATTAAACCGTTCTGCGAAGCCTTGAATCAGTACCCCCCTAAGCGAGAATCATGAGTGATGTAACTGAAGGCCTGCCCCTGGCAGTCGATATGGATGGGACACTGATATTGACTGACATGAGCTGGGTGAGCATCAAGAGGGTATTGATTAGGAAGCCTTGGATGGTACCTAGCGTCCTTTCCAAGGAGATGATGGGGAAGAGGGCACAGTGGAAGAGGGACCTTGCAATCAGGCTAAGCTTCGAACCCGGAGAACTGAAATTCCACGAAGAATTCCTCGATTGGCTCACTGGAGAACATGCCAAGGGCCGGTATATCCTTTTAGCAACCGCCTCAGATAGGATAGTCGCCGAGAAGGTAGCTGCTTATCTGGGCATTTTCTCCGATGTTATCGCTTCTGATACGAAATACAATCTACGTGGGCAGAAAAAGGCGGAAGCTTTGGTTTCGAGGTTCGGAGAGCGTGGATTTGCCTATGCGGGAAACAGCAAACACGACATCCCGGTTTGGAATCATGCAGGTCAGGTGATTGTTGTAAACCCAGAGAAAGGCCTCCTAGACAGGGTCGGCAACTCCGCGAATATTGTATTTGAGTAGGTTGACAAGCCTCAGTTGTCCTTAACCGTTGATTGCTTTGGGCAATGTTATGGGCAGACGATCAAGGCGGTTTGGCAATCTATTTGATGGACTTGCCAAGTGGCTGCTCAGATTCAGAATAGTATCGATACCCGCAAAGACTCTCGCTAATTCCAAATTTGCATGGAGCTTTGTTTCTAGATTAGACAGAATAAGGGTTAGGAGGCAAAAGGACCGAATTGCCAGTTCGCCAATCCCATCTCATATTTCCATAATTATGGATGGTAACAGGAGGTTTGCATGGAACAAAAGCCTAGGATCGGATTTTGGGCATAAGCTTGGCAAGGAGAAGCTGAAAGAGGTCATGGATTGGGTACTTGATTTAGGAGTAAACCACCTGACAGTGTATGCCCTTTCCACAGAGAATATCAAAGGCAGAACAGAAGAAGAACTCGAAACTCTCTTCGATCTGTATGTAACAGGTCTAAATGAGATAGCCGAAGATCCAAGGATCCATTCCAGCAAAGTTAGGGTGAGAGCTGCAGGCAGACTCGATGATTTGCCCGATCGGGTTAGGGAAGCCATCGCATTTGCAGAAGAGCAGACAGCTGAATACAATGAATTCACATTCACAGTGTGCCTTGCATATGGTGGCCGCGAGGAGATTGTCGACGCCGTCAAATCGTTGGCCGCAGATCATGCTAGTGGAAACATTTCCATTGATCAGATAAACACGGAGGAAATTTCAAACCGACTTTACGATGCCAAAATACCCGATCCAGACCTGGTCATCAGAACTAGTGGCGAAGAGCGGGTTTCCAATTTTCTGCTGTGGCAGATTGCATACTCCGAGCTATATTTCACTGATGTACACTGGCCTTCTTTTTCCAAGAGAGATTTGTACGATGCAATTGAGAATTACCAGGAAAGGAGGCGAAGATATGGGGGATAAAGGCTACCGAAAACCCTCACTAACGGCCGATGCGGTCGCCACTAGAGAGAGCCCTGACGGGAAACAAGTATTGCTGATCATTAGGGGGCGTAACCCTTGGAAGGGCTTCTTGGCCTTTCCCGGAGGGTTCGTTGAGTATGGTGAAGACCCAGAGGATGCTGTAATTAGAGAATTGGAAGAAGAGACTGGTATTTTGGGGGAATCGCCCTCTATTCTTATGGTTAAAGGAGATCCCTCTCGCGACCCAAGGGGGCACATAGTTTCTATTTTCTATAGAGTTTCAGTAGATCCCAATTCAGAACCCATTGCTGGTGACGATGCAGCTGCAGCCGAATGGAAATATTTGACCCAAATTAAGGACAGCGAGATTGCCGCCGATCATTTGGACGTCATTGAATTGTTACGCGATTAATCCTATGTGCTAATAGCGACTCGGAATGCCATGGGCAGGAAGTTGAAGATAGATACAGGTGGAGAGAAATTCGGACCATATAGTCCAGGTATTAACGTTAGAGACCATATCTGGCTTTCTGGGCAGGTGGATATAGAGTCGGGAGATGATATTGAATCGCAGACATTTGGGACTCTTTCAAAGATAGACGACCTACTTGCAGCAGCCAATTCGTCTAAATCCGATTTGGTTAAGGTTACAGTGCTAATGACGGACATTGAAAATTATTCAAAGATTAACGAGATTTATGCCGATTGGTTGGGTGACACAATACCTCCGGCAAGAGCTGCGTATGCGGTTTCTCAGTTACCAATGGGGGCTTTGGTGGAGATAGTTTGCGAGGCTTTCCGTAACTCAGGTGAATTCCGTACCGATCTTCCAGCGGATTTAGAGGAGGCCTTGGTTTAGAGTTTACATGCACTCCATCTAACTGGGAGAGGGGAGTAAGCTATTCAGAAAAACTAGGTACCGGATTTTTTTGGTGATGACATGAGCGTATTCAAGGCATACGATATCAGGGGAATCGCTGGAAAAGAGCTTGACGTAGAATTCGCAGAGAAACTAGGTCAAGCAATCGCCACACATCTAGATGCAAAATGCATCGCAGTTGTGCGCGATATCCGCGAATCCAGTCCAACATATCACGAAGCATTCGTTAGAGGGGCCAACTCATCCGGTGCGGATGTTTTGGATCTAGGGGTGACAACAACTGGGGTTCTATACCGGTCCTCTGTCGACTTGCCTGTTGACGTAGCAGTGGCAATCACCGCCAGTCACAACCCACCAGAGTATAACGGATTCAAGATATGTCATGGAAAGATGCCCTTAGGTGGGGATGATTTACAAGACATAAGAAGAACCTTCGAGAGTGGGAATTTCAAGCAAGGAAACGGGAAATATCAAGCAATGGAAGAATACGAGGACGCTTACATAAACTCGATTATTGATAGCGTAGGGGAATTAAAAAGGCAGATAAAGGTAGTTTTGGATTGCGGAAATGCAGTCCCCGGCCCCCTTGCAATCAGAACACTGAGTCGCCTAGGCGTTGAAGTGATCCCACTTTTCTGCGATTGGGATAACAAGTTTCCAAATCACCCTCCTGATCCAACTAGGAAGGAGAACATGCAGGATCTCTCAAGGGCAGTAATCGAGCACGGCGCAGAATTTGGAATAGGTATGGATGGCGACGGCGACAGACTCGGGGTGGTCGATGAGATGGGCAGGTTCATCCATCCGGATAGGTTGATGGGCATTTTCGTAAAGGATGTACTGAGTAATTTAACTGATGATGCGTCAGAAGAGAGTAAGACCATTTTCTATGATGTCAAGTGTAGTATGGCTTTAGAAGAAGCAATAGAGTATTTTGGTGGAATCCCGAAAATGGTCAGAACCGGACATACCTTCATGAAGCTAGAGCTCAGAGATAACCCAGATTCTCCAATGGCAGGGGAGATGTCAGGTCATTTCTTCATGAATGACAAGTGGGATGGTTTCGATGACGCGATTTACTGCGCTGCAAGATTACTGGCGATAGTCTCCCAGGACCAATCTCCAGAGGAAGGGGGGCCAAAATTCTCAGAACGATTTTCATTCATGAACGAATACCCCACTACGGACGAGGGAAAGGTGAAGTTGGAAGGTGAAAGAGAACAGGTTATGTCAGCCATCACAGCGGCATTCTCCGACATGGAAATTTCTGATGTCGATGGTATCAGGGTCAGGTATGACGAAGGGTGGTACCTTTGTCGTCCAAGCAACACTGAGCCGATACTTGTTATGCGTGCCGAAGGCAGAAACACTGAGGCATTGACGTATATCCTTTCCGATGTCAGGAAAAGAATCGGCCATTTAGCGAATCTTGACGAATTAAGGTAAATGGCCCCATTATTCCGATTCTCTTATGCAGATTATTGAATTGGACCAGTCCCTGCCACTGTAGCTTAGCTCGGTAGAGCGTCTGATTCGTAATCAGAAGGCCGGGAGTTCGAATCTCCCCAGTGGCTCCATCAAGGAGAAAGGCCAAGTTCTCCCAGAGAATTCTCAAACTTCTTCCTAGAATTTTTCAGAGAAGCGATGACAGGCATGGCCTCTCCAGAGAGAAATGATATGGTTGCACCACCACCTGTGCTGTTATGATAAACTTCGTTCGCAACCCCTCTTTGATTCACCAACGCACTGGTGTGCCCACCTCCAATGATGGCCACACCCGGCGACTCAACACACATGTTCAGAATTTCAATGGTACCGAAAGCAAACTCCGGCATCTCAAAGTAAGATGCAGGACCGTTCCAAAGTATGCATCCAGCAGACTGAACTAGGGGCTTTAGGTCCATTAGGGTCTGAATGCCCAAATCATAAATTGGATAATTAGTAGGCAGATCTTCTAAGGAGAGTGGGACCCTCGCCCCATCTTTTTCCACAGCTACGTCTCTGGGCAAAACGATAAAGTCAGAGTGCTCTGAAATAAGACTCTCTGCTCGATTCCAAGTCTCATCAAATTGCTCACCAAGTGAATCTCTGATGAAATCGGAGTTTCTTTCACCTATGTCGATTCCACTGGCCCAAAGCATCAAATTACCCACTACTCCAACAAACGCAATATGTTCCAATTTTCCTCTGGAGATTAGATTTATTGCCACTCGCAACGAGTCATCACATTTTGCACCTCCAAGTATAATTAAATATGGGCGCGGTGGATCTCTAATTGCAATTCGCAGACCCTCGATTTCCCTCTGCATCAGCCTTCCTGCAATACATGGTATTTTATTCGTGAAACCAGTAAGTGTTGGAGACCTCCTGTGTGCGGCGGCGAATGCGTCCGAGACATAAATATCAGCTGCCGCGGAGAGCTTAGCCGCAATCTTGGTATCCTCCGTCTCCTCATTTGAATTGTACCCAACTCCTCCGTATTCTTCCTCGTCTCCACGGACGTTGTCTAGGAAGATCAATTCTCCATCAGTCATTGCTCCAATAGCGTCAATGGCCACCTTACCGCATATATCTGGAACAAAACTGATTTTTTTCCCAAGAAGCTCCTGGAGTTTTCGACAGTGCTCTTCCGTACTGGTATAGTCTGATTTACCAGGCCTTGATTGATGTGCAAGAATGACAACCTTGGAGCGATCCATCTCCCTTAGTGTCGGTAAAATAGCCCTTAATCTGCCATCATCGAGTAATTTTCCCGTCGAAGGATCCAACGGAGAATTAACATCCACCCTATACAAAATCGTCTGTCCTCGTAGGCTAACGTGGTCAATCGACAGAACGTCACCCACGACCTTGGCACGTGACTCCCACCTTTGGCAGTTGTGGAAATAATTCAGCCTTCAAGAACCCAAAATGCCTTTGCCTATGGCAATGTGAGCGACTCTATGGCATGGGATCCAAGCAGGATAACCGGTCCCGATGGTCAGGATTGGAGGGTACCAGTATCCGAGATCGAATCGCGACAACTTCGCCTTTCCAGGAGACTCTCCGAAATTGGTATAGAATCCGCTCTGATTGACGACCCCGTGGAGCTATACTGGCTGACTGGAGGTAGGCAGAGCTCAATGCTACTAATCGGATCCGATGACTCTGTAATTGAGAATACGAATTGGGTTCAAAGATCAAAGAAGAGAGCAATATTTGAGTCCGGGGGCGATGACAGTCCACATATTACTGATGACCATCCTGGAATGTCAAATCTTGGAGAGTCTTTGACCAAGGCTGGATGCACTATGAAGCCAGCACTACTGGCCGGAAAAATTCCCCAAGACAGGTGGTCATTCATCAATTCAAAGATTGCCGATATCCCGGGAGAAAGTCAGGATTGTACCCGGCTACTTTTCTCCCTCAGAGAAATCAAGTCAGATTGGGAAATTGATATGATTAGGGAAAGTGGGGAGATAAACAGAAAAATGTTCGAGGAAATATACAATTCCGGTGGACTGGGTAAAACCGAGGTCGAGATGGCCGCTTCTGCAGATGCAGTCAGCAGGTCCGCTGGATTTGGGGGGAGGATTAGGATGCGCAAATGGCCGATGGATTGTGATAGAGTGGTTATTACAGCTGGGCATTCCGGCGCCGTTCCTTCGTACTTTGACTCTGCAGTTAGCGGGTTAGGAACTAGCCCAATCTCATCACTGGGAGCAGGATTCGCTAAGGTAGAGGAAGGTCAACCAGTTCTAGTTGACATAGTACATGTTCACAGGGGGTATGTTTCAGATTGCACGAGGATTTTCTGTGCAGGTAAGATTTCCACTGATTGGTCAAACAATCTAGATGACATGCTAGAGATCCGCAATGCGCTGAAGACATCACTTGAAAGGGGGGAGGAATGCTCTACTGCTTGGGAAAAAGGGCATAATATGGCCATGGAAATGGGCCATTCTGAACACATAATGGGCAAGCCTCCAGACCAAGCTCGGTTTCTTGGCCATTCAGTTGGATTAGAATTGGACGAAACACCGGTTATCGCCCAAGGATTCGATCGAAGCCTACCACTATCGGGAATCATGGCCATCGAACCAAAGCTGGTATTTGATGATGGGGCCATTGGGACAGAGGACACATGGGTCAGGACTAAGGAAGGACTGGAATGCCTCACTGCAGGACAGGATTTTCCTATGATTTCGGAGTGGTGAAATGTCCACATCCAAGTCAAATGCCCAGAGACAGCTTGCAAGATTTCTAAGAAAGAGGCTAGAACCACACGGCAAACCAATTACCGACTCTTCAATACTGAAGGGGGTTGAGGTGGACGACTCCGGAATTGTCGAGTTGTGGATTCAGCCAACACACCCCCATTGCCCATGCTGCCTTGAAGGGTTAATTGACCTCAGAAGTGAACTCAATAAGAAAAAGGGGATTCTTGCCTGTCACATTGAGGTTGTCGGAGTTCCTCAGTCAAATCGATGGACGGCAGCAGTCAACGAGCCACCACTATCTACCTAATCCTCTTCATCAATCATCCGTGACAGGTAGTGCCTCTCTTTCCTTTCATCTATCTCTCTAACCTTTGACGCTATCCTGCTGTATAGCCACCAACTACCTATGGACAATCCCAAAATGGAAATTACAAGGGATTGAAAGAATCCCAAATCACTCCAGTAGCTCATTTTTTCACCTACAAAGGAGGAATCAAATCGATATCACAAGGCCCCATGGGCTTTAGACAGCAAGTCAAAATTCCTCCTTCCTCAATCAAATCTTCATCCAATCCAGGAGGGAGATCTTCTGGGATTTCGACCTCACCACAAATAAGCCTGACGAGACAAGTACCACAATTTCCCGAGGTGCAATTTGTAGGAATTTCAACCCCTACTTGACTCGCTATCTGAACTAAGCTCAAATCTGAATCTGCGGGTGCAGAGCCAACAATCATCCTGCCTCTGAAGAATCTGATAAGGGCAAGATCCTCTGCCATTGGAATCCTACCGGTCTTCCCAACGGGTCCATCGTCCGGTTTGCTTGTTGAATCGCAGCCCAGCTTTTTTCATCCATTTGTTGAACTTTGTAGCTCCAGCACCAGTAGCTATGATGAACTCCTCCCTGTCTTCCTGAGCTTGAATGTAGCCCTTTGCAGCTATGGTCTGATCAATCCACTCATCTATGCTCATCAATACCCCGGATAATGCACTAGATTCTAGTGCAGCTTCTAACTCCTCTGCGGAGGCTCCTGCAGACTCTAGGTCCTTCTTCATCAAATCAGTAACTGATCTAGAGCTGTCCTTCATTGGTGGTTTTACTACTGGCATTCTAGGCTTTATCTTCGGGTCAATCTTGATTCTGGACCCGTTTTGCAATCGCCCCTCCACATTTTCTGCCATTGGGGCCCTGAACTCCTCCTCGCACTCCCAACAAATCAATGAGAAGTCAGAGTAATCGTCCATTATACTAGACCTAGGGTCCATTTCTTCTCCACAGCTAGGACAAGCATGCAAACAGAGAAGTGGAGCTATTTTCCTCCTGAAGTCCACTATGTCCTGTGGGGTTCCTACCAGTTCAAGCATCTCATGGTCCCTTGCTGCCTCCAATCCCCTGGTTTCCAATTGATCTTTTAGCTTGGATTTCTGCTCGTCCTTCGACTCATCGTCTAGTGTGTTCTCCAATTTTACAATAAGCTCGATTGTTTTGCCCAATCTGTTCATCACAAGTTTTTGGTTCCTGAAAGACTCAACCTTAGCTAGGCGAATCTGCTCTTTCTTTTCGAGAATCTCTGCAAAGATGTCTTTTTGCTCCCTTTTGAATCGAGTCTCCTCGATTTTATCCACCTTTTTGCTGCTATCCGAAAGTACATCGGCCAGGAAACGTTGCCTTCCTGATGCCCTAGGACCAGCCTTTACAGCATCAAGTACCGAATCGGCTACTTCTTTCTTAATTCCATAATTATTCACAAGGGTCTCAGAGTCTAGCTTCTTTAGATCTCCAATCTTCAATCCGCCTTCTGAGAGAATTTGAGCAGTAGTCTCATCTATGCCCCTACGAAGTAGAGCTAGATAGGTGTCCTTCTTTGCCATTCCATCACATTCCAGACCCCGGATCCCCGCTCCCGGCTGTCGGTCCGAAGTGGGGGGCCGATATCAAGGCGCTGTCCAAAAGAGCATATTTTCTTAAATCTTGGAAATTTTCAGTACCAAGTTTGCCCATTGTTCCTCAGTAAGGTTTTCCGGCCTCAAATCCAACCAACCTGTGGGGAGGAAACTCCCTTCCAATGAGGACAATTTCGCAAATACCTTCAACCATCTATTTTTGTGCCAGCCACGTAATCTAGACAATCGGCTAGGTGGTTTTGATAATAGAGTTCTAAGCTTCCTCCTTCTGTTCGAGAAACAGTGCTTGGTTACTACCTTGAAAAGGGATCTATCCAATTCAACAAACTCTTCACGAGACAATGGGGTAAGTACGACCAGTCTTGAATTAACTCGAGGTTGCGGTCTAAATGATGACATTGGCACTTTCCTGTCCAGTTTGACATCGAAATCAATCCACATTCTCAAACCCAATGGGCCGACGTCATAGGGCGGCAGCTCCATTGACATCCTAGAAGCAAACTCGTCTTGCATCAGAAGTACCACTGAAAGCAATGACCCTTGAGTTGCAAATTTACAAACTCTATCCACTATCGGACTAGAAATCTGGTAGGGAATATTGGAAATAATGTGAGTAACTCCTTCTGGCCACTTCAAAGACAACGCATCAGCCTCTATCACATCCAAATCGCAGTCAATTCCACCAAAAACCCTCTTTAGGTGATTCACGGAATCCTCGTCAATCTCCAAGGCGGAAACCCTTGCACCAGTTCTTAGAAGCGCAAGAGTCAGTGACCCGGATCCAGGACCAATCTCCAGAACATGCGAATCGACCCCAAGTGGGGCGCCATTCTCACTTACCAAATCTATTGATCTCTTTATCACATTTTCATCAAGCAAGTAGTGCTGTCCCAAGGCCTTCGATGGAGCGATCCTATCGGTAAGCAGATCCACCAGAAGGCGAGTATCTAGTTCATCCAGGGACGTCACTGTAATCTCTCTGAACGTACTAGCAAATCGAGCAAGCGAGGAGTTTGTGCCGGATCCTCCATTTCTTTCAGGTATCTTTCTGCCAAGAGTTGAACAGACTCAATCCCACAAGAATCGTCAATTTCCTCAAACGATCCCCAACCAGCCATCCCCCTTGATTCGACCATCTGAAGGGCCTTCGAGTTCCCCACTCCTGGAAGTAGTTGGAATGCGTGAAATTTTAGAGAAAGGTTATTCGCTCTGTTATAGAAATCTAGGTGTTTCTCCGGATCAGACCTAATCGACTCGCAGATCGCTGGAATTAACTCTTGAGTTGCTCCACTGCTAAGGTCCCTCAGCCTAATCTCTGAAAGCGGACCAATGCTTTCGTTAGGCAAATCAATAATTTCTCCCACAGAGGTACCGGACTTTTCCGAAACTCTTGTTCTCAGTATAAACAAAGAAGGCTCACTGATGCATTGAGCTTCAGCCCCTATTGGCCTTCTTTCTTGGAGATCCAATATGCGAATTCTAACTTCGCCATAGAAAGGAAAATCTTCCGGCTCCGACCCACTATCTTCCTTATCATGCATGTCTCTCGTCACCTCCGTAGGGTCATACGTCATCAAATGAGCGATTGAATGGAACTGACCTTCAAAGAACGTGTTGACGAACGATTGTGATGATTTCTTCCACTTCTTCAGTAGACATCGCAATTCTCTTGCTAGCAATTATGACTCTCGTTTCTGCCACTGTCATTGGGGAAACTTCAGCTATTTTTGAGCATATTTCGGGATGTTGCACAAGCTTTTCATTTTCACTAAGGGCCCTCATTAGCCCACTGAAGACTTCAGGGTCTACTTTGAGTCCAGCAGGATGGCCTCCAGCACTCGCTCTCCACTCTGCATGCTGTAGGGCCATAGTTTGCTCATAAGAAATCTCGCCCCTCCTTTCGATAGCGTCCAGCAGAAGGTCTCTAACACTCGAATAATCAACAAATTCCTTCTCGGCCATGTCTCTTCCTCACTCTATTGGTCTCAGGTGATCAGGTCTCGCGACGACGGTCTTTTCTTTGTTTCCATCATAGACACTAACGACGAATGCACGACCTTGCTTTCCAGTGATCTCACCAGTTCGTCCTTGGAAACGACGATGCGGCATTCCTTTCTGCTGGGCCCCATCCAATACTATGGCTACCTTTTCACCAATCTCGTAGTTGTGCATAACTCGTCCAATGAACAGCCTTCGACGCTCCCTCTTGCTTTTACTGAGGATGTTTCTGGTTCCTCTTCGAAGTCCCTTTGTCCTAGTGACCATCTTGACACAACCCAATGTTACGAATTGCGGCGAACTGTGTAGCATTCTTAAGGACTCGGATTTCAATTATCCGTCAATTAGTAGTGAATATCCTCGACATCAAGCCAAATCACCTCGCATTCAGCCCCTAGTATGCCACTGAATGAAGGCACCGTCCGACCCTCGTCTGAATGAACCAGTTCTTTCACGTAAGTTCCAGCCTCACATCGAAGCGTCACCTCAACCTCATCCCCCTCGACAGAGACCGAATCAACCGAGACAATCCTTCTCTTCCTCACCTTGTCTGCCCTCCTATGGGAGACTCGTTTAGGCGTTTCTTGACTAATTTCAGTATCAGAAAGGGACAAAATAGAATCAGAAACTAATTCAGAATCTACCTTGGAATCAATTCGAAATCTGATTGTGTAGGACTTATCCGATCTAGAGCTCTTCACTTCGTTAATCTTCGGTTTATTGCACCATGAAAATTCATCCACCTCAACTCTCTCTGATCCATTTTCATTGACTAAGCTAACAAGATCTTCCAATACATAATCACGAATAGAGGGGTGCTTTACCTCCAAAACAAAAGGTCTTCCTGAACCCAGACAGCGTACATCGATGTCCTCTCTACCCATTCCATGAAAAGATGTGTCACTCGCGCCCAATGCCTTCCTGATTGGCTCACCAATCAGGTCTTGCACCGAATCTGGATATTGAAGCCCAGTTCCATTACACGACTCGCATCCGTTTACCCTGCCCCTGCAAGATCTACAGGGCCACCTTGTTTGCGGAATTCCCCTTGCAATTTTTCTATACCTACCATAGAGGAAAACAGGCCTCACGTCCACGTCTACCCTTAGGGTCAAACCATCTACTAGGACCATAACATCGGGCCTATCCTTGACAAAAGCAACATCCATATTTTCCTCCATTATTCTCTCGTGAATGGATCCGACCAGAGCACTTTTGAGAGGAAGAGAACCCTGAGCTCCAAACTTGGATCTAACTCTGTCCTCCTCCTGAATCAAGTCCTTCGGGAGATGAATTCCAAACTGTAATGTAGAAAACTCGAAGCCACTGAGAGAATCAATCACTCTGTTGACAATATTTTTCACATCGTCAAATAGATTCTCGCAAAGTGGACAAATATCCTGAGAGATCTTAGATACTAGATCTGGATCCCTGTCATAAGCCGAATTTCGTAACTCCTTTCCAGCATCAGAACCGATTTTATCTGGAAATCTACCACTGATCCGAATCAAGCAGAAATCACAAATTCCCAACTTAATCACATGCGCTATTCCCAGTGGAGCAGGACATGGGGGGGCATCCCAGTCAAGAGTGCCACCATCTAATTCGAAATCATCACCGTCAAACCAAATCTCTTCTTCTACCCGTTCAGTGTCTGCATCCTCTCCGCTCGCATCATAATCGGAACCATATTCTGCAGATGCATACAATTGCCATTGATCCTCTTCATCAAGCTCGTTTTCGAGCTCCTTTGATTTATCAACGCCCATATTCCACCACCGAAAAAGCGGAGAAGACCCGCTACATCGACATGTTTCGGAGCCAAACTTTGCCTTTGACTCCTTCGCAGAATGGAATCAATCACAGTGGGGTGCCATGTGACTCACATAATTCACGTAAGTGTTTGAACGAATGAATCCCACTCGAGCAACCTGTAGGCCATTCCAGTTGAATCCCATAACGTCCAATTGGCTGAACTCTTGGTTTTTCAACTCTCAATCTAGAAACTTCTTCCTCCAGCTCTATCCTGCGCTGTTCATTCTCTTGGCGGGGTTTGCATTTAGCACACTGGCAGTTGCATCTAATTTCAAGGTAGCTTATTCTGAAATTGGCTCCATCTGCGAATCTGAGGATGCAATCATCATCCTCTCTTTCTATTTCGGATAATTTCTCCCTAGCCATCAAGCTTCGCCTATCTTCTTCGAACTCCCCGCACTCTTCAATTTTTACTCATCATAGCTCAAAAAATTTTGAGCCACAACCTCTCCGGCATGCTATGGAAAGAGACTCAAAAGGCGTAATTATATTCGAAGATAGGCCTGATTTTTCTCCAAATTTGACTCCATGGGAGATTTTCTCCAGGGGGAGTTTCGGAGGAACATACTGGAGGCCAATATTCTCTTCAGTTACCGGAGAGGAGCTAAAAGACCAGCATCTTGAATTCGCCGATTGGTGGGAGGGGATCCCACCAGATATCCTTACTAATTCGAAATACCAGAAGAAAATCAACAGCTATGGGGTTTCATGTGGAACAACATTGGAAATGTGGGAGTCAAAGGGATGGATAAATCCACAGGACCCATATGGGTGGGTTCAGTGGTATTGCAGATTCTTCAAAGGACGCAGAACTCCCGACGATGATAGACAAATAAGAAGGTGGAATAGCTTCGCAGGACCAAAAGGCAGGTTTCGTAATCAGCTGGTAAACAGAGTAATTGCAAAAAACACCACACATGATGACTTTCACGTCAGTCCGGCAATTAGACAGTCATTGCAACATTGGGCATATAGGCTCAATAGCTACGATTTCGAGGAAGCAGCAGTTTTGAAATGGATGCATTCAATTGAGGACTAATTTAGAAAACCCCTGATATCAAAAATGAAATATCACCTTCTTTGCGATTTGCTTTCAAAGAGGGGGGGACATTCAAAGTGTATCATTATCGGCATGAAACAATTGTTGATGCCGATATTGATACGACATTCCAGTGGTTTGAGCATGAGGGCTCTTTCAGGAGACTCATGCCCCCGTGGGAAGTGGCCGAGGAAGTAAGCGCTGACGAATCTCTTGAAGTCGGATCCAGGCGGGTTTTCAGATTCCCAATGGGGCCATTAAAGATGAAATGGATTGCTGAGCATACTGCATATGATCCGCCTCATCATTTCGCAGACACGATGGTAAAGGGCCCGTTCTGGAGCTGGAACCATGAGCACCATCTTTCCGAGAAGGATGGAAAAACTACCGTAGTTGACGAGGTTTCCTATCAGGTTCCATTCGGACCTCTTGGGAATATTGTCGATAGATGCTTGGGTGGGCTGCTGGTAAGAAAACGTATTTCGAGGATGTTCAAGGCACGTGAGCTTAGACTAATTAGGGATCTAGAGAAACATTCCAAGTTTTCCAATTCTCCACGGAAGAAAATCCTGGTTGCAGGGTCTTCTGGGATGATTGGAACCCAGTTAGTTGCATTTTTAGACACCGGTGGCCATGATGTCTGGCGATTAGTAAGGAGGGAAACAAGGAAAGGTGCCAAAGAATTGTTCTGGGACCCAGACCAAGACGAGTTAGATGCAAATGTTCTAGAGGGATTCGACGCAATCATCCATCTTGGTGGGGTAGGAATTGGAGACAAGAGATGGAGTAAAAAGAGGAAGAGAGCAATTCGTGACTCTAGGGTGAATAGCACAAAATTACTATCCAATGCGATTTCTTCACTTAAGCTCAAGCCCGAGGTTTTCGTATTAGCAAGTGCTATTGGGTGGTATGGTAATAGGGGTGACTCAGAGCTTACGGAGAATAGCGAATCAGGCAACGGCTTTCTACCTCAGGTATGCTCTGACTGGGAGGCGGCCGCTTCAAAGGTGGAGGACTCAGGAGTAAGGACAGTAATTCTGAGGACCGGTATCGTACTTACTGCTGTAGGTGGGGCACTTGGGAAGATGCTCCTCCCATTCAAAATGGGTGCAGGTGGTCCTATGGGCGGGGGGCGGCAGTGGATGTCTTGGATATCCATGGACGACGAGATTTATGCCATTCACCATCTGATAATGAACCAAGATTCCGCTGGCGCGTACAACTTGACTTCTCCAGTTCCAATTACTCAGAGAAATTTTGCCAAGTCTCTGGGTAGGGTACTGAGGAGGCCTGCCTTCGCACCAGCCCCTGGATTCGCAGTGAAGCTATTATTCGGGGAGATGGGCGAGAGACTTGTTTTGGATAGTCAAAGGGTTTTGCCAGAGCGTCTAAAATCGGAAGGATTCGAGTTCTTACACGTTGATGTGGAAAAAGGCCTGAGGGATTCATTGGGCATTTGGAAATAATCAGATCGGAGTTCTAAATCCAAGTGCACGGACAATGCACCATCCAGACCAACCTTCGAAGACCGCGAATGAACCACCTGCTAAGACTCCCAATGGTATTATCCAATGGATTCCAATACCAATGAACTCGAATTGGATCAATGAGAGAACGGCCAAAGCCAACCCAGCGACTATAGCAACAAGTCCGATTTTGAGCCTATATGCCTTTCCTCTGGCATCAAGATTACATTCGAAAGCCATGTATTCAAGGAATGGTTTTATTCGTAAAAATGTTTGTTCCAACCTACTACAAAACGAATTTATCGATTAAAACAATCAAGCAAGCAGCTCTCTTCTTCTATGAAGGATACCAAGTGCGGCTGGTGTAAGAATCATGCTCGCCACCAATGCCAATCCAATCATAACGGCACAAAATAAACCAAAGGTCGAGAAAAAACCCATTTTTGATTGCATTATCACTAGGAATCCTGCAATATCCGATATGGCCGAGCCAACAAGAGCCAATCCAGAAGAAGCACCCACAGCACCCACAGAAGCAAGAGGCAAAGAGCCAGACTCAATCTCTTCCCGAAACCTCTCAATAACGTGAATAACGTAGTCGACACCGACTCCAAGAGAAATAGCCGCAATAGAAACTGTTACCATATTTAGCCCAAATCCTGCTATCTCAATCATTGCGTAAAGCCAGACAATAACAATCGCTATCGGGGTCGTAGCTAGAAAGGCAAAACCGAACGAAGAGAAACCCCACATCGCACACATAGCGATGGAAGCCACGATTGCAGGAAGGAATGATGATTGCCCTATTACGATTGAGCAAACAAATGAGAAACACATCGAAATGACAGCAGTGATAACCAAATCCCCAGTCTTTGGTCTGAAACCAAATCTCTCCTTGACATCTCCATCGGGTCTGAATCCCCACCACAGTGTGACCAATACTGACAATAGACCGATTGCCAAGGTCTCTTGCATCTGATCCTGCATCCCATCAGCAGCTACAAATCGAACTACAGGGTCACCAGTAGGGATTGCCCACGTAATTGGTAAATCCGAATCCAAAAAACCCTGCCCCAAATCACCTCTAATCTCCAATTGGGACGCAGAAAGATTCTGGAAAGGAGCCATGTCAGAAACAAGCTGCTTCAGCGCTGGCTCTATCAGCGCGAATTGCTCAGGGTTTGAAAGGCCGAATCTCATTGACATTCTGGTATAAATGGGCTCATCGCCACCGATAGTTAGCCAGGGTCTGGAAGGATCAATCTCATCAGTAGTCTGGATGTATTCCGCAATTATTCCGGGAGGCAGCTCCGGGTATCCTCCACTTTCCGGAACCCCATATGTGAGAATGAACCCATACAGGAAAACTAGGCAGCCCCTGTCATCGATTCGGGGCAATCTCACAAAACCGTTTGATGGATGGGGGACGGTAAGTGTCTCGCACCCCACGCCCCCGTCCTCTTCTGTTGGGCTCCATCCAGCTTCCTCAAATGGACTTGAGTTCCAAGCAATTGCAGCCTGCGTGAAGAGAATTATTTGATCCAAAGCTATCAACTCAACATTCCCATTAGGAGTTCTGGAAATTTGATCAGGATCATTGGGGCCATGGGAGTTCATATTCGACCTTAACTCATCGATTGCATCTAGAACAAGCGGATTCGCAATGTCACCCTCCACGTAAATGTAGCCAGGCTCCCCATCAGCGAAGCGCTCATTTACTAATCCAACACCTCTGGCGAAGTCCGATTCAGCATCAAGAAAATCGTCTATTTGGAAGTCACCTTCTAGGGATAACATGGGTGATATCGATAGCCAAGTAAGTATGAATGTGATGCTAATGACTGGAATTGCCGCTAGGAAAGATGAGGCGGATATCGCCGAAAGCCATGAACTGGGAACAAGATGAACCGTCCCCATCTCCTCCTCTTCCAGCTTTCCCTTATTCTGTAGATAAAGGTCCCAATCCAATCTCAATAGTGGGACCCAAAGACCAGTTAGAACGAATGCACTGAATACGCCCAGTCCAGCTTCAACACCAAATGATCTTAGGGCTGCAATGTCTGAGGATAAGTTTGCAAGGAAAGCTACTATAGTCGTCAAACTAGTGAGCATAATTGCTCTACCAACTCTAGAAATGGAAACATGGGCCGACTGTTCGGGCGTCATTCCAGACCTCCTCTCTTCTTTGTATCGATGTAGAGCATGCAACGAGTCGTCAATCCCTAAAGCTAGAACCAAAATAGGTAACAGATTGGAGAACTGAGACCTAGCAATCAGATCGAATTCCAGTTTATCCCCTAGAAGGGAAAGCCAACCGATCAATCCCTGCATCCATACTAGACTAATTACCAGACCAGTACCGACAATCGCAACATCAGAAAGCCTCCGCAGGCTAAGCCAGAGGAGAGCAATTACAACAATCCCCATTATTCCTATGAGGAAGGCACTGGACAGCAACTCTCTGTTAATCTCTACGTTGGGGCCCTCCCCGAGAAGGACAGTAACAACCAGGTCATCCGTATTTCTAAGCTCTTCTTCAATTGCAAGGTATAGCCATTCCACTGAACAGGGCTTCAATCCTTCCCCAGCATCAATCCTACATTGTTCCATAGTGTACTGAATGGGGTCTGTCTCGAATGCCAAACCATCTACGTCGAATCCAAACTCACTTCTAGCATCTATCCAAGAAAAAGTCCACCCGTTGGATTGCATCTGTTCACGATCGAGGTTTAGGATCATCCAAGCTGAAGAAGCAGCCCATCTCCCCTTTCCCCAATTATTTGCAGTTATGGTGCCATTGAGATTTAGAGTCCCATCCAGGGGCCCGGTTACTGGGCTTGAAGGATCAGCCACGAAGGCACGATCTACTGATAGGAAACGTAGAAAGGAACCTCGACTGTTATTTGCCATTCTGTGAGCGGCAAGATCTATGTGCGCCTGAGTAATATTGGGATTATCGAAAGTTAGACATTCCAATGATCCACAGTCATACCAGTTTGTTGGCGCTTCTTCCCATTGAAGTGTGCTAGGGCTGATTCTTGGATTGGTAAGTAGGGATCTATTGTCCATAAAAATTCGGAATTCGTTAGGCAAATCCAGCACACCAACAAGTGGCTCACCGGATATCTCAGAGGCAAAGTTAAGGTAATACTGGGCAAGATCATGATTCCTTAGAAGTTCGGCTTTCTGATCAATCTCCCTCAGCACACTCAGATTCAGAATACCGCCAGTAGGGTCCTCTACTCCGACCTTTTCTCCTGGAAACGGGCTAATCATGTCAATCTCTGAGGGCATCAGATACACTTTGTCCCCAGAACGAATGAATACACCGAAACCCCAGATATTACCCGCTCCAGAAAAATCCTCTCTCATTACATCGTTAGCCTCTAACTCTGGCGACTCCATGTTGTAAGCCTCAATGTCAATTGGACTCAGTGATGCCAAAAGCCCGGGAATCATCAGAAAAGTGGAAAACAGAATGAATAAGTGGGCTTTCCCGCTATTCGGGATTAGAACACTAGCGACATTTTGAAAATCTCTCACTAGATTGCCCCCCCTTCGACTATTTGTGAAGGTTTGTACCGGCCCTATAGCTCGCTTTCACGAAGCATCTCCAGAGCAGAAACCTGCTTCTTCGTCAATTTTTCAGGCTCCAAAAGGACGAATTCAATGTCTAGTGGCCCACCAGAATGCCCTTGCCCCTTCAGTCGTCGCCTATCGCCAATCCTAGTTCGCTCGCCAATCTCAACCTCGACCCTCTTCCCTGCAGGAGTAGTGATTCGAATCCTTCCACCAAGTTGCAGAGTCGTGTATGGGACCTTTACCTCCTGAATCAACCTTCCATTTTCCCATCTCCTTCCTTCCTTTGCATCAAGCCTAAGTGTGATCAAAAGATCTCCAGAGTCACCTTGGGGGTGGTCGTGCCCCATGCCTTTCAGCCTAAGCTGCTGCCCGTGAGCCGCACCTGGTGGGACTTTGACAGTAAGCGCGCTCCCCTTGGTGACAACACCCGTTCCTTTGCAAGTACGACATCTTCTCGCTGAACCGAAACTGGCCCCCTCACATTCGGCACATTTCTTCATTCTTCGATGACTAAATTTTACCTCTGTCCCGTCTACTGCTTGTTCCATGGAGATATCTAGACCAGCTTCAATGTCGGCCCCATTTACTTTCTCAGTTGACTTTGTAGTATTGCGATCATTCGGATTATATCCGAAGTCAAAACCTGAACTTGAAGCTCTTCTCGAGCCCATAAATTGGGAGAACATACTACCCAAGTCCACCCCTCCGAATCCACCGAATGAAGATGACCTACCCTCCTGGAACATATTCTCCATCCTCTTCTTCTGGTCATAATCACTGCGGGCTTCTGCTGATCCAATTGCATCGTAGGCGGATTGAATAGCCTTGAAACGCTCCTCTGCAGCATCATCACCAGGATTCCTATCGGGGTGATACTGCCGAGCTAGCTTACGGAAAGCTCGCTTAATTTCTGCATCTGTGGCATCATCTGATACTCCCAGAATAATGTACGCGTCCTCGGCCATTGAGGTCGTCTAGAGGTGGGAATTCTTCAACCTGATGAGTATTAGTGCCAACCGATTAACTAATCACGACTCTCACTGTCGTTCGTACATGGGAGTGGGATGGGCCGTTTTTCGAAACTATGCAGCTCACGCAGAAGAAATCCTCGGAGATGTCACCGATTACCCCAGATTCTTCCTTATGCCACCTTCAGCAATGACCGAATCAGACTCCGATGGGAACAATGTCGTTACTCTTCTAGCCAAGGAAGAACATGTTGACTATGAAGTTGAGATGGTCGTCAGACTTGGAGATAACCTCGAACCAGCTGAAATGTGCGTTGGAATAGACTCCACTAATAGGACCAGGCAGACCTTGGCCAAGAAAATGGGTTGGCCGTGGCTCGAAGGAAAGGGATTCAGAGGCTCAGGGGTTCTAGGAACATGGTCAGATTGGGACGATCGAACGATGGAGATTGGCCTCAAGCTTAACGGAGAGATAATGCAGCATGCAACCACTGACCTAATGGTCCATCCAATGGACTCAATGTTGAAACATCTTAGGGAGTAGTACGATCTTTCGTCAGGGGACTTAATCTGGACAGGTACTCCAAAGGGAGTAGGGCCAATGAGCGAAGGAGACAAAATCGAGGCATGGATGAAGAACTCAGATGGCGATTTAGTCAGCACGTTGCAAGCAGTCTGCAAGTAGTAAAAACATTCAGAATGACAATCGCCAGCGAGGACCATGGGTGAGGAGTCCGGTACAAGGCGTATCTCCGATTGTTGGCTATTGGACGACAAAGCCAATTTGCTTCAGGGGGACTTCCTAATCTTCCCAGATGGCTCATTCTCTAAGAGCAAGGGGGATGAAGATGTCATTGAAACAATTGATGGATCTAAACGCCTGGTGACGAGGTCCTTCCAAAACTGGCACACCCATTTGGCAATGATCCTGAATCGTTCGATGGGAGAGGGTTTGCCTCTAATGGAGTGGCTCGAGTCTTCCATCTTCCCAGTGGAAAAATTCCTAACTGCGGATTTCGTTGAAGCCGGAACTAAAGCCGCAGCCGCTGAGATGATCCGTACTGGTACCACATTTGCTTGCGACATGTACTATCATCCAGAAATCATTGGCGAGTCATTGGCTGAAAGTGGGATAAGGGCCAAGGTTTGCGGGCCGATAACAGACTTCCCTACACCATCTTATCCAGATGGGGCTGGACAGGCATTGAAGAATGTAGAGAAACTGATTTCTGAGAACCCTACGAATCACGGATTGGTTGATTATGGAATTGGCACGCACTCTGTTTACACTTGTTCTGAGGAAACACTTCGTAAGGCATCTGAGATTTCAAAAAAGACAGGATGCACTTTGAGTATTCACACCTCTGAGACTAGAAAAGAGGTATCTGATTGCTATGCAAAGCATGGCATGTACCCAATAGAATACCTTGACTCTATTGATTATTTCACCGATGGAACTGTTTGCGCACATTGTGGATGGGTAACCAAGAAGGAGATGCGAATCCTAGCTAACCAAAATGCACACGCGGTCCATTGCCCGACTAGTAACCAGAAATTAGCTTGCGGAGGCACAATGTCTTACCCTGCAATGAGGGATGCTGGAGTGGATGTAAGGCTCGGAACTGATGGTGCAGCGAGCAACAATTCCCTGGACATGAGGGCAGAGGCGAAGTCTGCAAGCCTCGTTCAGAAGCACGATCACTGGGATGCCACTGTTTTAGACCCGAAAGAGACTTGGTTGTTGGCAACCAACGGCTCAAAGGATTGGATTACTTGGGATTTAGACGATATAAGGATGAGGCCATGGGGTAGGGGGGGCAGGAGATTGCTAGCAAACATCGTTTATTCAGGATCAAATGTACTGGATGTTTTTTGTGATGGCCGACCCCTTAGGAGGGATGGAAAAACTCTAACACTGGACGAGTCAAAAGTATCGACGAATCTAGAAAATGCCGTAGATGAATACTACGAATCAATGAATTGATCGCGCCTCCAGTCATTTCTAACTGTAATTGACATGATTTGATTCAATTCACCGTCTCATTGAAGAAAGACAAGCCATCCAACAAACTGTGAAACAAACACCCATGGCGTTGTTAATTGCAGCATTGATGCTTCCAATGCTTGCCTTTGGGGAACCTATCATTGACCAAAACGAGACCGATCAGGAAATCGATGAATTTCATTGGTGGGAGTCAACTTCGATGGATAAGGACAAAGATGGAATTCACGATGCAATATGGACAGCAATAGGCAGTGATCTCTATGATTGGGTGGATGAAGATAACACAATCAGCGTAATTGTTGACTTCGATCACCTTCCAACTCAGGCAGACCAAGAAACAATTGAGGTTGAGGTAGAGTTTCAAACTCAATTCAGATACCATTTGATCCATAGCATAGCCGGGCGTATAGATGTGACTCAGATCGTACCTCTATCTCGCATTCCGGGGGTGGTAATGGTGGAGCTTGATGGAATACTGACAACGCAAATGAACGATGTCAAGGAAGTTCATGGAATTACACAGATATGGGAAGACACTGGTTACACCGGAGAAGGAAGTGTAGTATCCATCATTGATACCGGAATCGATTCTAAGCACGTCGGTTTGGATGACCTAGATGATTACAACTCAACAAACGATTCCAAAGTAATCGCCTTTTATGATGCTGTTAATGCCCCAGATCTGACTAATGGGACGGAGGTCGAGGCATATGACGACCAAGGTCATGGAACACACTGTGCAGGGATTACTGCAGGCACAGGCGCACCTACTTTCCAATTCATTGGCGTCGCCCCACAAGCCCAACTAGTCGGAGTCAAGGTTCTAGATGAGGGTGGTTCCGGATCATTTGCAACGGTAATGGCTGGAATGGAATGGACAGTAGACAAAAGACATGATTTCAACATTCGAGCTGCAAGTATGAGTCTGGGAGGTTTCGGATTAATCGAGTGGACTTCCTCAGAGGAGGAGTCGGTAAACAGAATGGCAAATGAGATGGTGAGGTCAGGGATTGCACTTTTCATCGCTGCTGGCAACTCGGCCATCAGCGCCCAGATAGGAACGCCAGGATCAGCTGAAGATGTGATTACAGTGGGGGCCCTCGATAAAGACACAGCTATCGCCCCCTATTCTAGCCAAGGCCCAACGGAGGAAGGACGAGTAAAGCCCAACCTAGCATTCGTCGGATCAAGTGTAAATGCGCCAGAGGCAAACTCAGGAGATGGATACGTGGCCTACTCGGGCACTAGCATGGCCACTCCGGGAGCCGCTGGCCTTGCAGCTCTGATGTACCAAGCCAACCCAGACCTCTCTCCTTTCGACATAAGGAACATCATGCAAGAGACCTCAACATACCGAGAATGCCATTACATGCTCGCTAACGAACCCTGCCCAGAGGATTTGATCCCAAAGAATAGGCAGAACAATGTGTATGGCCATGGTCATGTCGAAGGTCCTGCTGCCTTGTTAGAAGCAGCGAACTACGTCTACTCCCTTTCTCAAGAATTGAACCTCTCGATGCATACTAACGTAACTACGGATAATAAGGTTCACGTAAATGGCGGAGAAGCCTTTGCCATCAATGTGAATGGGAGCCCCGTTGAGATTCAGTGGCGTACATGGGATATGAGGGATAATTGGATGGACCATCCAAATTTTGAGATTGGTCAGAAAACAGTGGAGATTAGCCACTCGATGATAGTGGACAGGCTGCAGTACTTACCAGGGAACGAAATTAAGGGAAATCAAACTTTGATGGTTCGTGCAATTAATGGAGAGGAAGCTTCAACGAATTTGGTAGTCCATTTGTTCGTCACTGAATCGGAGAAAGTGACTTCTGAGCAAGATTCAACCACTTTACTTCCAACCTTGGTAGTTTTACTATCACTTCTGGTCATTCTCCTAGTAACAATACTAACAGTGTTCCTCGTTAAAATTAGAGCTGAGGGCGATCCATACTTGGTGGAAGAAGAATTAGGCTATGTCGAAGAAGCCGATTTAGCATCATCAACATCTAATGAAGAAACGGACCATAACTAGGCTCTTGCGCCTATAGATTCATTGTTACCCATGTAAGGGCGCAGAATCTCTGGAATTCCCACCGACCCATCTTCTCTCTGGAATTGTTCCATAATTGCAACCAATGCTCTACTCGTTGCCACTGCTGTCGAGTTGAGTGTATGCACTGTCGAATTACCCTCTGAAGTACGATATCGAATCCTAAGTCTGTTGGCCTGGTAGTCAGTACAGTTCGAGCAAGAAACGACCTCTTTGAATGCACCCGCACCGGGTAGCCATGCCTCCAAATCATATTTTTTGGCCGCCACCGAACCCATGTCCCCTGTGCAAATGCTAACTACTCTATAGTGCAGGCCCAAACTGTCCCACAGATCCTTTGCATTCCTGAGTAGCTCTTCGTGGTGATTCCATGAATCCTCGGGCTCACAGAAAATAATTTGCTCTATCTTCTTGAACTGATGGACTCTCCAGATTCCTCTGTCTGAAAGGCCATGTGCACCCACTTCTCTCCTGAAGCAGTCAGAGACTCCCACTAGCTTGATCGGTAACTCTGATGGCTCGATGATTTCGTCCATTCTCATTGCAGTTAGCGGGTGCTCGCTTGTTGCGATTAGGTAGTAATTGTCCGGCTCAACCCCATACATCACTGTCTCGAAGTCATCCAAGTCTGTGACTCCCTCATATGCCTCTCTGTTCATCATTAAGGGCGGCTGCACCAACGTGTAGCCCCTATTAATAAGGAAATCAGCCCCATATTGTTGCAAAGCCATTTCCAGTCTGGCCAAATCACCCTGCAGGAAGTAAAACCTGCTTCCTGCCACCTTCGCTCCGCGTGCCAGATCAACCCAGCCATTTTTTTCAATCAAGTCATTGTGTACCACTGGCTCAAAATCAAAATCTGGCTTTTTCCCATGAAGGCTCAGCTCCACGTTCTTCTGGTCATCCTCTCCGATCGGAACGTCTTCATGCAGAACATTAGGAACCCTCATTCTAAGCGCATCTCTTCTTTCGAGAAGATCGTCACACTCGCTCTCTAGATTGCCAATCTCCTCTCCAATCTTAGAGACTTGGGTAATCATTTCCTCTGCAGCTTCCGAATCACCTGACTTCTTTGCCTCTGCAATCCCTCTTGCAGCCTCGTTTCGTTTCCTCCGAAGCTGGTCCGAATCGTACTGCTTACCCCTCCAAGTCGCATCTAGCCTGATTACTTCATCAATGGCGTCGTGAGGCAAGCCCCTCCGATCATGATCCGCTCTGATGACCTCAGCCTGCTCCCTGAACATCGACATATCTAGCATGGTACCCAACCTGTTGGCACGGCATTCGGACTTCAACTCATTGGGTATTAATCAAAGGAATGTGATGTCCTGCCATAGATTACCTAACCCCAGAGCTATTGTTCCCGATACTAGATAGCCAAGAATACTTCCACCGTTCAGCAGAGGAAGACCAGCCTGCGGCCTACCTCTGGCCACTTGAGTCATTAGAGCAATGTAACCGAGCAATCCACCGACAAGAGTCCCCATGCCCACTATCATCGGACCAAGATGAACTGGTTTTGTTGGATCTCCCCAGAAGTCGAAAACAACAGGGCCTATTTCGGGAAGAAAAGTAATTGATGAAATTACCAACATACCAGGGAATATCACGTCACCCAGACCCATGAATAGGGCATCACGTCCCTTCTTTTTGTTCGGTTCAACCGGATCTGCCGATTTAATCTCTAAATCATTAGTGGCATCTATTTCGTCTTCTGGAAGACTGTCCCGCTTCACTTCCCTCATTACATCACCTTCTTGCTCAATGAAGGAGTAATCCAGGCTTTTTGGAGCCACTAGCAGTACGGGGAGCTTCATTCCAATCATTGTATCTGCTAGCTCCAGCATGTGCTTACTTTTGTTCACAGCCCAGTGATCATAGACTGCAGCTAGGATCATGAAGAAAATAATCAGAACCGGAACAAAAGCAATCCCAATCATGGTAATCACTCCTGCCCCTACTAAGACTCCGACGCTGTTTACAACATACCATTCAGGGAATCTATGTAATGTGTACATCAGGCCAACAGTAAGAAACAAGGTTGCAACCATCCATGTGGTCATTCCCCCTTCTCCCAACAATGCTAGGAGAATTGCGACAAACGGGCCCAAGGCTAGAAGCAAGCTGTAACCAAGTGCCAAGAAGATAATTGCCTTGATTACCACCTCCATCCCCCTCCTTGCTAGCCAAATTATCATGAACGTGAAGATTAGAATCATCCCCAACTCGAGAAAAATGTTCCCAGCTTCTGTAGTACCCTCCTCGCCGAAGGCCCTAATTGAGTCAAAATTGTAGAATGGCTGAATGAAAACTCCCAACAGAATCGACGAAGTAAACATAGCTGCCATTCCAGTCATAGAAGTCCATTGCTCCCGAATCGCATCGAACAAATCTGACAATTCCGAATCCGCCATACTCCCACGACCTTCAAGGGGCATTTCACCTTGACCCAACCATGGCCAACCGCGGGGACAGCGAAATCAGAGCGTGGCTAGCTGGAAGAATTGGCGCTGGAATGAGGCTCGGACTATCAAGTTGCGAGGAAATGCTAGCTAGACTTGGCAACCCCCAACTATCATTCCCCAGTGTACATGTCGCAGGTACAAATGGCAAGGGGTCCCTCTGCGCACACCTGTCGTCTATGGGTTCAAAGAATGGCCTAAGAATTGGACTGTTCACCTCTCCTCATCTGATAATGGTTGAAGAGAGGGTAAGGATATGTGGAAGGCCATTAGAGGCGCAGAAACTCGATAGGTATTTTTCTCAAATTAGAGAAGCAAGCCTTCAGGAACCCAAGATTGAACCTACATACTTCGAGGTAACCTTCCTAGCCTCAATGTTGGCATTCGCCGATGCCAAAATCGATAGGGCAGTGATTGAGACGGGAATGGGGGGGAGACTAGACTCAACTAGGTTGGTGGAAGCCGATGTCTGCGTGATTACTACCATTTCGCTTGAGCACACAGAGGTACTCGGAGAATCCCTATCCCAGATAGCTTCGGAGAAAGCGGGAATTTATCGGAAAGGTAAGCCATTGTTGTGTCTGGATCATGCAGACGCGGGAGTTCGTTCAACCATCGAGGATATCGGCGGCTCAGATGTAAAGTGGGTCACACCCATATCCAATGTTGCTCAGGGGATTTCCAGGGAATTGGCTACTGAAGTTGGAGAAATTCTTGGCTGGAAATCATTCGATTACGAAGTCAGGTGGCACGGTCGAACCTATGAATTGCTAGATTGGTCGGGTGTTGGTTGCAGGTTAAGCGCTGCTCATAATGAGGAGAGCATTTCCAATGAAATCAGATCTATTTCTGATGATCAGCACGTCCTCGTAATCGGAATGACCACTAAGGCCCATATAGAGGAAAATCTAAGGCCATTTTCCGACTATAGCTCCATAGCTCACGTAATCACCACAGATGTGGATGGTGGCAGACTCCCGGCAATCCCATCTTCTGTCTTGGCGGAAAAATTGGCCAAAATTGTTGATTGTTCCGTCGAAATTGCTCCCGATCCGATTTCTGCAATGGACAGAGGGGCTGATTTGGCGAAGAAGAAAGGGATAACATTGCTCACCCTTGGAAGTATTCATCTAGTTGGGAAGATATTCGAAGAGATGATCAGAAGGAAGGAAACGGATCTTTGGGAGGAACTAATCATCCATTCGCCTCCATCCGAAGAATGATTACCCGATGGCTATTCACGAAACCGTGAGCGAGAAGTGGGATAGCAGGTTCCTTGAGCTGGCAAAGCACATCTCAGGATGGAGCAAGGATCCATCAACCAAGGTTGGTTGTGTGGTCGTAGGGGAAGATAGAGAGGTACGCTCTACGGGATTCAACGGCTTCCCCAGGGGAATAGAGGATGATCAAACTAGACTTGGTGACAGGGACCAGAAGTACCCCCTAATTTGCCATGCTGAGGAGAATGCCATAATGCATGCTGCTAGAATAGGGGTCTCCCTTAAGGGAAATACTGCTTATGTTACTTGGCCACCATGCTCAAGATGTTCCAGATCCCTTATTCAAGCAGGCGTAAACGAGGTAGTCTATCCATCGGATGTTGACGTCCCAGAAAGGTGGAAAGATGATTTCGAAATTTCCATAGGCATGCTAAATGAGGCTGGAATAACAGTTAGGCAGGCCTAGGCAACTCTTCCCACACCTCTTCCAATATTGCCGCTAGATCTTTCCTTGAGCCGTCATTGACGATTTTGATATCAGCCAATTCTGCAGTTGCATTCAGAGCCTGTCCAGCATCATCATTTGATTCGGACTCCGCTTCTTCTTGGGCGAGGAAAGTCTCCTTTTCCTTAGCATCTCCGAACCGGCTTCTCTCCACCATCCTCTCCCATCTGACTTCGACGTCAGCAGTTACCTCGATCAAAACGAAGTCACCTCTCGACCTCAAGGCCCCGACCTCGGCGGGAGTCCTGATAGAGTCAACCACCGCATCTACTCCATCTAGTGAATCCAGAAGCATTTCTGCAAGAACTCCGGGACCACCTTGACGACGAAGCTCCCTGCCACCTTCGATCATAGCCTGCCTAGTTGCCTCAATTCCCTGATCAGCAAGCCATTCTCTTATCGAATCGGAGCAAGAAACGCTCTCCATTCCCTTCGCAGAAAACCATTCAACCAACGTCGATTTTCCAGATGCGTTTCTACCAGTCAGGCCTATCAGCATAGGCCTCGGAAGAGGGGGATATCGATATTGATTGCGTTAGGACCAGTATCTTCTGGTCCTTGCGTACTTTAACTCAGCTTCATGGATGGATCTCAACAATCCAACCATGTCCCCCTTTCTGTGCCCTCTGAAAATCCTAGTAGCGGTGTTCTCAGCTATCCCCCTGCCCATAAGGCACATTACTGCCTCAAAACCATGGGTCTTCACAAGTTCAGCATTCTTGGTCATCTTGGCTGCCGTCTTCCGTTCTTTGCTATTCGTCCAGTCAACCAACATAGATTCCATACGTTCTGGCGCACATGCCAACATTCGACCTGAGCACGTAGAGCAAGGCTCTATTCCATCTTTCATCCTTTCCACCCTACCTCTTCTTTTGCTCCCGCAGTTCAAGCAGATTAGAATGGCTCTTTCATTGACTATCCTAGTCTCAAGCCTTTCTCTAAGCTCTCTATCAGACCATGATGGTAGCAGTAGGTCCCTCTCGCTTCTAATTGAGGTCCCTAATATTCCAGGGGGTGTGAGGATCAGCTCTATCTCTCCGCCCCTAATGGATCTCAAAAGGTCAACAGTCGTATCAATGTCCATCCTCTCGTGGAATAATTTGTCCAGAGCTTCGTCAACTACTGGCGTCCCCCTATACCTCTCCATAAGTCCTTCAATATTCACCTTTCTTGGATCTAGGCCCTTGCTCAGAATCCCCATCTTTTTGCAAACCTGAACCATACGCCATCTAATTGCTCTGCCATTTGGGATAGTCATCTTTAGTATGGATGGCAATGCCTCTGGCGCCGTTTCACTCAACCAACCTAGGACATCTTCTGCATTAGTGCCAGGAATTTGAAAAGATATACGGTATGGATCAATAAGCGTCCTGCCCATTTTCCCTTCTCGCATTGAACCCATGGCTTGGATGAAATGGCCCAATGTTTCGTTAATCTTCGAACCGGCACATGTGTTGAGAGTAACTGTGCCGTCCCTCTGTTCTATAGTGACAGTCCTTCCATCTGGCAATCTTCCGGTTACCTCAATGTGTTCGACTATTGAGGTCACTAGCATATCTCTAGCTGAATCTGAGAGTGGGTATTCACTGAATGGGCGGTCACCCTCTAGCATTTCATATGCGCCAACAGAGGATGCCGCGACCCTTCTCAACATCCCAACCTCATTAGCCACTTCCGATGGAACTGGGGGTATCTCACCAGACCAAACTGGAGCAGTCCCCTGCTCCTTTGCAGGTGCCACTGAAAGAATCTCTACTTCGGGATCAGCATCGATAATCTGCCATGTTCTTCCTGCCATGACAAAAGAGCGCGTGGAAACTTCGCTCTCACTACCATCTCCCAAAGATAAAACAAAGGCCTCATCCACTGTGCCCAGTATCCTTCTAGTTACCACATCCCTGACTCGGTAGGACATTTCGTCGGGAATCATTGACAGATGATCTGAACGTGTTCTACCCAATTTCCCTGATAGGGAGAACCACCCATCTTTCAAGGAGTCAGGCAAACCCATTACTAACTGTCTCCGCCATCTTTCACAAACCGATTTTTCGATTTCCTCCTCAAAACTAGGCCTTTCAAGAGGAGCATCTCCATCAGTCCTAGAGGCAAGCTCTCTCCAGAGTTTAAGCGGCCATGAAAGGACGTCAGACTCACTGGGGCGCTCAACCAGTTTAACCATCCAACGACTATCAAGAACCCTTAGTATCTCCAGGGTGTCATCATGAGTCCAGTTTCTGAAGATCGAACATCTGCTGATAATCGCAGTCGCATCTATCAAGGGAACAATCCCTCTTTCGATTGACATCTGCATCATCTGATTCGCTGCAACTACCCGAGGTTTAACTCGCCATTCCACTCCATGTAACTCCTTGTCAACAGCTTTTCGAGCAATAACAGAGCATTCTGCAACCTCATCTAGCTCCCAAGCTAGGATTTCCCCTCTTCCAGTACCACCTAGTCTATGTTCGGCCCTCCCCATTCTCTGCAGAAGCCTTTCGACGTTCTTTGGACTCTGAAGTTGGTGCACTCTCTCTATAGAACCGATGTCAATACCCAATTCCAAGCTGCTAGTACAGATTATTCCATGCAGCTTACCCTCGCGTAATGCGTCTTCCATTTCTCTGCGAGTTTCAGCTGCTAGACTCCCATGGTGAACTCCAATATCCAACTCGGGACAAAGAGTAGACAACCTCTGCGCAGTTGTTTCTGCAATACTCCTTGAGTTGACGAAAACGAGTGCTGGATGTTCCTCAATCAATGATTTTGATAATCTCCTGAAGGCAGCGATAGAGCTTGGAGAGACTGACCATTCAACTGAGAGAAGCTCGTCCTCTCTACTAGGTATTTCTCTATGAACAATGACCTCCGTCTCTCTCTTCGTTGGAGCAAAAACTGGCTCGGCGCTATCGGAGAACCATCTTGCAACCTCTTTTGGATTACCCACAGTCGCCGAAAGTCCAACTAATTGAATCTCAGATCCGCCAAGAGCTTTGATCCTTTCAAGACCGACTAGTAGTTGGGAACCCCTCTCTGAGCCAGCTAAGTCATGGACCTCATCCAGAACTATGGCTCTCAATCCAGCGAGATGCCTCCTCAATCTCGATCCCAGAAGCATTATCTGAGCGGTTTCAGGAGTAGTTACAAGCAAGTTGGGTGGAGACCTAGATTGGCGTAATCTATCATTTTTCGAAGTATCTCCATGTCTTACTCCGACTTTGAGATTCAATGGCCCCAAGAGATCCCCCAGCCTCCTATCAACATCTCTATTCAACGCCCTAAGTGGGGTGATGTAGAGTATTGAAAGACCATCCCAATTTTCATTTAAGCATCTAGAGATTAATGGGAGAATAGCCGCCTCGGTCTTTCCACTTCCAGTAGGTGCGATGAGGAGGCCATCTGAACCAGATAACAATGGAGGAATCCCAGCTTCTTGAATTGGATTTAACGTCCATCCCTTATTCGTTAAGAGACTTGAAACCATTGGGTGGAGTTGCCTTTCCGGTCCCGCCATATACAGTTGCGAGCAACTCGATTGGAAAATTTATTCGTATGATCATAGGCGATTATTACACCAAAGGAAAAATACGGTATGCACGCGGCGCTAGGGTTGGTAACGATGACGCGAGCGAGAGGAAAGGGCCTAAATCCACTCAAAAAATGGTGGAATTCGAAGAGTCACCAACACTTTCAGTTTTACACGATAATGACCCTTTTTTCACTAGCTGCAGCACTTTTCTGCTTCCTGTTCCTTTTCTTCATGGACGGTGTCTCAAGGCTAGAGGGCGATGGAAACGAGAATCTAATTCCATTAATCTGGCTCGGACTTTTGGGAGGGACAATCTCTCTATTTTTCACAGCTCCAGAATTCCTATATTTCTTGGGTAAAAAACAACTATTGGATGAAATCCTGTATTTGGACTCTAGGGCCGAAGTTCTTCGTAGAAGAAGAGAGGCTGAGGTCGCTGCTGATCTTCTTGGACCAACTTACCAAGCTAGACTCAAGGGTCTGTACGAATCATTGGGCATAAGTGTCGGCAAGAAGTACAAGATGGAAGCTCTACCTCCCAAGGGAGGGCCTCCAGAACAAGTCGACAGTTCTTCAGAGGAGGAGTGAGTTGTCCAAGGAAGACATTCCAAAGGATAAGGAGAACCTACCCGAATACTCCCAATATAAGTTGTGGGCAAGGGAATTGTTCCTCGCTTTCGGATTGGTAGCTCTTTTGCTGGGTTCGATGTGGGTTGCAACAGGAATGTTCCCCCCGTTGGTTGTTGTAGAGTCTGGATCAATGATGCACGAAACGGAAGAAAGCTCCATCGGAGCCATTGATCCTGGTGATTTAGTTTTAGTAATGGACCCAAATAGGGCAGACGTAGTTACCTATGTCGAAGCAATAGATCCAAGCAATGATGAATTCGGCCACAAGTCGCATGGGATGTTCGGTGACGTGATAGTTTTCAGAAAGAATGGCGATTCTTCTACACCGGTAATACATAGGGCGATTGCAAAGGCGGTATCGAACTCATCAGGGGGCTGGGACGTCCCAGGAACAAACATCAGAAATGCCGAAACGATCACTATGGAGATAGACTACAAGTGCCCATACCATGGTGGTGATTACAACCTTAGATTGGTGAATTGGACCCCATTTAACGAGGGATTTCTGACGTCTGGCGATAATCGGGTCACCAATGGATGTAAAATCGACCAGATTTATGCAACTGGTCAAGATTCACGCAATGGCCTTAGAGATGAGTTCGGCAATCCTGTTACGGAGGTGAAGGATGAATGGGTAATCGGGGTAGCTTCTTCCGAGATACCGTGGATCGGTGCAATAAAGCTAGGATTCTCCGACTCTTACCAGTCAGTAACTGCAAACACATGGTTCAATCTAACTCTCACTTTGCTGTTTGTTCTGGCCTCACCTATGATTATCGATGCAACACCCCTTGGAAAAATATACGAAGAGGAAGAATGACAAAATTAGCACTTATTATCTTCTAAGTCATGGGATCAAGACTCGTTTGGTTTAAAACAGACCTATATTTCGCCGCCTTGAAACTAGGAGGTCCTCTAATGAAAATAGGAATTGAACCAATAGGAGAAATGATATTGCTAGCAATGGAAAATGCACCTGAAAAGACAGCTTCAGGACTACTACTACCCGAGGAGGCACGCGAATCGATGAATGTTGGCCTCGTTGAGGCGGTCGGACCCGATGCGGAGAGCATCTCAGTAGGTGACAGAGTAATTTATAGACAATACAGCGGCACAAAGATGGAATGGATGGGACAAGATTTCCTATTAATCAAGGAAGAGGACATCCAAGCCAAGGTGGTGGGGTGATCTAATGGGAGCGAAGAAGATAATCTACGGAGCAGAAGCCAGAGAAAAGCTACTGGAGGGAATAGACACAGTAGCTAACGCCGTAAAAGTAACACTCGGACCTGCTGCAAGAACTGTGGTTTTGGAAAAATCATGGGGAAGCCCTTCAATAATCAACGATGGAGTAACTATCGCCAAGGACATAGAACTTGGGGACCCATTTGCAAATATGGGCGCTAAGCTAATCCAAGAGGTTGCTAGCAAAACACAGGACAATGCCGGGGATGGGACGTCAACAGCATCAATTCTGGCACAGAGCCTCTGTCACCACGGTCTTGAGAACATGGAGTCGGGATCAAGTCCAGTTGAACTCAAAGCAGGGTTTGACGAAGCAATCGAGAAGGTTGTGGACTCTCTCAAGGATCGATCAGTTCCAGTTGAGACCAGCGAGACAATCAAGCAGGTCGCCACTATCGCATCAAACAATGATGAAGAAATTGGCTCTCTTATCGCAGACGCGGTCGATGCAGTGGGTCGAGAAGGAGTCATCACGGTCGAGGAAGCCAAATCAATCGAGACTTCCCTGAATGTGGTAGAAGGAATGGAATTCAACAAGGGATACATGAGCCCATACATGATTACAGATCGTGAGAAGAGAGAAGCAGTCCACGAAAGCCCACTAATTCTCTTAACCGATCACACGATTAACTCAGCTCAGGATTTACTCCCTTCTCTGGAAGCCAGCGTACAGCAAAAGAGACCTTTGATTATTATTGCCAAGGATATCGAAGGTGAAGCTTTGGCGACATTAGTTCTCAATGTCGTTAGCAAGGTTGTGAAGGCAGTTGCAGTCAAGTCCCCCGGATTTGGCGATGAAATAGTTGAACAGCTTGAAGATATAGCTGTATTAACGGGCGCCAAACCCCTCATGAAGGATCAGGGAGCAGATCTCAAAGCCCAGGGACCTTCGAGCTTGGGTAGCGCCGATAGGGTGATTGTTGGAAAGAGCAAGACCACCATAGTCGGCGGCGGCGGCGACAAAAAGGCAGCAGAGGAAAGGGCAGAAGTTCTTCGAGGCCAGGCGAAGCTAGCTACAAGTAAGTGGGACCGTGAGAAGATCGAGAAGAGAGTTGGAAAACTTACTGGAGGGGTCGCAGTGCTCAAGATTGGCGCCGCAACCGAAACAGAGGTCAAGGAGACCAAGGCTAGGGTCGATGACGCACTCAACGCAACAAGGGCCGCAATGGCGGAAGGAGTGGTAGCTGGTGGTGGAGTGACGCTACTTCGGGCCCGTGAGACTCTGAAGGAACTAGCCTCCTCTGCAGAAGGGGATCGCGCCATTGGAGTCAATCTGGTTTACGATGCACTCGCATCCCCAACAATGCAGATTTCCGCCAATGCCGGAGCCGACGGGGCTGAAGTAATCAAGAAAATATTGTCAAATAAAGATGAGAACTTTGGATTCAATGCACGAACAGGAGATTACGTCGATATGATAGAAGCTGGGATTCTCGATCCCGCAAAAGTGACCAGGAACGCCCTTCAGTCAGCCGGATCAATCGCAGGCTTGGTACTTACTACTGAGACTCTAATTGCAGATGATCCTGATCAGAAGGAAGATCCACCAGCCATGCCCGACATGGGAGGGGGCATGGGCGGAATGGGCGGAATGGGCGGAATGGGATTCTAGACCCATTTTAACCAACGTAGGATTCATGTTGACAACCCCTTTAGAGGGACTGCCTCAATGACGACGAAGGGTAACTGAGCTTTCGCACTGACGTTCCCTATGAGTACCGAGAGGCACCATTCTTACCGTTAATTGAATACACATCAGTGCCTCGGAGCAACAATGTCAAATCCTCCAAAGGCTATAGTTATAGTCGGAATTCTACTTGTTTCAATGCTCAGTTCCGGCTGCTTAGCTCTCCCGGTCCAAAGAGAATTAATGGAAAGTTGGCGCGATCCGCCCATACTATTGGATAAACCACTTCAGGTTGGTTGGTCGGTATCTTTCGACACAGGGGCCTCATTAGACTCCGTCATCTATCAGAACGAAACAGAGCTGGCCTTTGATGAGACCGTAGCCAAGCTGGAGATAACCTTCAGAGCACAACTTCCATGGTCCGATCAGATAGAAGAAATCATTGGTAATGACACTAATCAAGTCAGATACGTGGAAGCTAGGATCTGGGAGCCAGGCACAAAATCTTCTGGAGGCGATCCATTCTGGGAACTTAGGGTGACGAAGGACTACCCGCTTGACCGTTTCCAGTGGCCAGGTCCGTTTGAGGAAGGCAATTGGATTCTCGAGGTAGAAGCAAGAGGATATGGCATCACCACTCCAGTGGATCAGGCTTCATTCCATGACCAGTTCGACCTCTTAGCCACCATAACCATGCCTTGTGTCAGATTCCCTCAGACACACGATCAGGGTGAATGCACCTTCCTTTCTGAATTGGAATATTGAGAAAACTATCTCTCCGAACCTACGCAGCGCTTATGAATCAAGGGCAGGTCGCCGCGATGCTGAGGAAACCAAATGGCCGAGAGCACATCCCCCCTAGTCTCGCTGGATATGTACGAGAGGCACGCAGTTCACATTGGTACCAATCAGAAATCTGCAGACATGAAGAAGTTCCTTGATACTGGAATCGGTGGGGATAGTAGTGGCTTGCATCTTATTGATGTCCACCAAACTGATGATCGAATTCGGGTAGTCTCCAAGTTCCTTGGCAACTATGAACCGCAAAGAATCCTGGTCGTCAGTGCACGTCAATATGGCCAGAGGCCCGCTCGGAAATTTGCTCAGTCGGTTGGCGCTAAGCATATCGTGGGACGATTCATACCCGGAACACTAACAAATCCTCGACTACCAAGCTATATCGAACCAGAGGTAATCATGGTCACAGACCCAGCTGCAGATTCACAAGCACTATCTGAAGCAGTGAAATCAGGCCTACCCGTAGTTGCTATTTGCGACGCAAACAATAGACTCCGAAACGTTGATTTGGCCCTACCGGCGAACAATAAGGGACGCCGATCGTTAGCACTTGTCTATTGGTTGCTAGCAAGGGAGATGTTGAAGCAGAGGGAAGTGGTTACCAATGACATGGAGTGGGAGCTAGCAGAGAACGTCGATGACTGGGAATCCACCTTCTGATCTCGACGCAATCAAAGTATAGCACCGCCTCCGGGTAACATGGATTCACAACCAGTCCCTCTATTTCTTGCACCAATGGCCGGAGTAACGGACCTTGCATATAGGATTCTTGCGAAAGAATGCGGTGCTGATTTCACTGTAACTGAATTTACCGCGGCCTCCGGTCTTACTAGGAGGAATGCACTATCATGGATGAAGGTGGAAAGTGACTCAAGGGAGAAGCCATTCATCCCCCAGATCTTTGGAGGTATTGTAGATGAAATGGTTGCCACGGTTGAGATGCTGCAGGACAGAGCCGATACAATAGATATCAATTTTGGTTGCCCCGCTCCAAAGGTTTGCAGAAATGACGCTGGGGCTGCTTTACTGAGGAATCCCGACAGGATCGTGGAGATGGTTCGTGCCTGCATCGAGGTAGCAAATGTGCCAATCACGGTCAAATTAAGATTGGGGACTGGCAGTGGGCCAAACACTGCTTTGGAAATTGCGAGAAGACTGGAGGGCGAGGGTGTTTCAAGAATTTGCGTACACGGCAGAACCCTGCGGCAGCGATATTCGGGAGATGCAGATTGGAATCAAATAAGGGATATAGTAGAAGCCGTTGAAATTCCAGTAATTGCAAATGGGGATGTAATTGACTCTGAATCAGCTGTCTCGTGTCTTAATGCAACAAAGGCCTCCGGCCTAATGATTGGCCGTGGAGCCATAGGCAGGCCTACAATTTTCCATGAGATCAAGTCTGGTTTGGGTTGGTCAAATGAGGATCCGCCATGGGTAAAAAGTGACCAAAATTTTGCACGTTACTGGTGCTGGAAAAGGTATCTTGAGCTCAGTGAGGAGCTTTACTCAGATAAGCCTAACAAGAATCTCAAGAGGCACGCTGTTTCATTCACAAAAGGCCTACCGGGGGCATCCACAATGCGCGTAGAATTGCACAGAGAGACAGATCAGAGACAACTCGGAAGGCTCGTCTCTGACTATCTAAGACAGGTAAAAATTCCGATTTCTGCTTAGTCCTGAGATACCAGGCATTCATCAAGCCGATCAGCAATTGTGACTAGCCTGCCCAAAGATCTGGCAAATCGCCTCATTACTCTCTCTGCGACCTCGCTGCCGTTCGTGCCGGCCATTCTGTAACCGAAGGGCATCCTCCCCCCTATGGTATTGAGAAGCACCCTTTTTTCTTCAAGAGGGACGGGACCCAATATCTTCTGTACTTTCTCAATACTAAGTGTGCCCCCCTTTACTTCCTTTAGAAGGCGACTAGAAATTTTCCCATCCAACCTTCCCAAACCCCCTCTTGTCATCAACCAACCTTCGCCACGACCATCATATTGTCGTGAAATCCCCGCGAAAACATCCTGTGCGATCCTGTCAATCATTGGGACCCTATCTACCAGTCCAGCCCCCCTCATTCGCTCAACTGACCTCTGTACCCTAGATCTGCTCTCTCCGAATTTTTCTGCCAAAGATAGAATTGTGATCGGATTATGACTCGCTCCCAATTCGCACATCAGCTTCCTTGCTATCTTGTCACCGTCTTTCGCACGCCCACCCTTTAGACCCAGATCTTCAACCAATGCGTCAATTGAATCATCCCCTTCACGACGAGGTCTGGGCTCTGAAATTGTGATGGAGAAATCAAAATCGCCATCTATTGGACTAGACATCCTTGTTTCGGATTCAATCACGAATTCTGACAATTCTGACAATCTCATTTCAAGTATGGCCTTTGCCTGTACACTTACCAAACCTATTGCTGCTTTCATCGACCCACCTCTGAGTACGTGAACGTGCCATTTCCCATTGTTATCCGTGGCAACAAGTCCACTTTCCCTTAGTTTCATCATTTGATGATGGGTCCCAGTTTGGGAAAGTCCGCAAACTTCCCCAATTTCTCTGGCATCCCAACCCTTCAAAGGATCAACCAATAGTGCTTCTCGAAATATTCTGCCCAGCGCACCACTGCCATCTTCATCCGCCCAGTCCTCTGACTTCCTCCTAATTAGTGCCATAGTATCGAGAATCCAATTGAGCAATACTTCGGGATCCCTGCTTCCAGCTGGCATGGGATTTTCGACTATTCCGACTCTGAACACTGACCCTGCGCATGTAAAATGGCTCAAGAGTATTGGCTATATCAAAGAACAAATATCTCGATTATTGGCGGATTTCCAACCACGGGTATGCAATTCTAGATAAATTCAAACCCTCGAGATGAGGGGCGAGCCTTAGTCCACCAAAACGGATAATCCCCCTCCCCCTAAGGACGCCAATTGCCGAATTAACCGTGGCCCTAGATCTTCCAATTTCCCTAGCAAGTTGGGCTTGCGACAAAGGGACTGGCGAGCCGTGTAACCTGCTAACAATGTCCCTTTGAACTTCAGAAAGTCCAACAGGAAGCATTGCAGCCGCAGTGGCCTCATCCGTAACTCCTGTACCTTCCAAAATCTCTACTTGCGCGGGAGCTCCCGCATAGTAGCAAATTCTTCCATTGACTGGAACAAGAGTGACAGTACGTTCCTTTACTAGCACATCCAAATGGTGCCTAAGCGTTCCGTTTGCTGAATCCAACTGACGTTGCAACTCACGGAAATGAATTCCAGGAAAGCTTTCCAGGGTTCTAACAATTTTTGATCGTAATGGGTGCTCCCAATTGTCATTGTTCGGTGAGCAAATTGCCCCTTTAGCTAGGGGGTGCGAAAACCAAGGCAATGCAGAAGCAAAACCCGTGGATCCAGCAACAATTGCTGCCGCGATTTCTGAAATCCAAGGATGACTCGAATGCCACTGCTTGATCAACGCCATGGCCCAGACTCTACGTCCTAGACTTTAATGATACGTGTTATTGAGTCATTACAGATGTTCAGATGCTATATCTTACAACCCTGCCCTGCTTAATTTTCATATAAGCAACAAGCGGTCCAAGAAGCCTACCAGCCTCTCTTCCATGATCAGTAAGTTTGTATGTAACCCTGATTGGAGGGCCTTCTTCGACAAACCTTTCGATTAGGCCAGACTCAGCACAAGTAGTAAGCTTGTCCGAAAGAGTTCTACTGCTAATCCCCATCAAGAGATTTCGCAACTCATTGAACCGTCTTTCACCAGCAACATACAAAGTTGCAAGAATCTCAATCGTCCACTTTGAGCTAAATACAGAAAATGCACCTACAGCCGCCTCAACTTCCCAGTCAATGTCAATGTCATCTTTGTAGTAACCTTCGAAAATTCCTCTGATGTTGGATCCACTTTCCTTTGCATAATTTATCGCTTCCTCCACCTTCCTGAAATCTTCTTCAGAAACCTCCATTGGTCTATTTCCCATGAATACCAGATAGTCAGAAGGGTATCTAGTGTATAAAATGCACCATGGTTTAATCTGCTTCACTTACAGCTTAATATACCGTGCCGCCCTCCTAGTGTTAAAACCACACTAGGTTTAAAGAGGAAACCAATAATGGAAAGATGGCTAAAAGAATGGACTGATGAAGTAATGACGAATTGGAATGACGAGGGCAATAACCAATCAGAAGTAGGTGATTTCTAGATGAGCTGGTTAGATTCGATAATTCGTGCAATGGCAGATTGTCGTGCACCCCCGTGGGCACAGTACCCAAGAAGGTGATAGAATAGTAATGACAGGCCTGCAATCGATAGCAGCCTGCCCGTCATGCGGATCCCCCTGTCTGGTATATCAGGAGTTTATCACACCGCAATTGAGGAGCGCCTCGTGCGTTACCTGTGGTGTTGTTTCCCTGGCATTCCATTAGGGTTTTCTGCTGTATATGGGCTGTCTGCCTTCAATCAATGCCGATAAACCCTCCAGGGCATCGCTTGTTTTGAAGATGTAATCAAGAGAGTCTAGCTCTTTTTGCAGCCCTGTTTCCAGATCTTCTCCCGTGTCAACCGCATCATCTAGGAGTTCTTTGGCCTTCAATAGGGCTGTTTCAGATGTCCTTGAGATTAATTTTAGCTGCCTAGAGACTTCTTTACTTTCTGGGTCAAAACCTTCTGGCAGACTTCCAGAAACAATCGATCCAATACATGAATCACTGTAAAACGAAGATGCAAAGGCGACAACTTCGTTCGAGTTGTCAGACGGGGACCAGTTGTATTTTTTAGCTGGTTTACCCATTGAGGCGATTTCCTTCAACAAACTAGGGATTTCAGCGACTTCTGCAATATGAGTCAATAAACCGAAGGCATTAGCGGTGCCGCAATCCATGAAATTTCCAGCCAATACGGCATACCTGGCTCCTTCAATTCCACAAATGCGCACCGCTCTTTGAGTTCCCCCAAGGCCCGGGTAGATTCCAATCGTGGTCTCTGGGAATCTAAGCATGGTCTTCTCAGTACCTACCCTGTAATCACAAGAGAGAGCTAACTCGAGTCCACCCCCCAGCGCAAGCCCAGTAGTAAGGGCTACAGTTGTATGAGGAGAGTTTTCTATTGACTCCAGAACTCTATGCCCATCTTTGGTGAACTCTTCGATCTTGGAGAAAGATCCTTCATTGATCATGTCGACGAAGAACTTGACATCGGCACCTGCAACGAAGGCCTTTCCTGCACCTTCAAGGACAATGGTGTTGACGTCTGACATGGAATTCAACTCCTCAATGGCTTCACCCAACTGACTAACTACGGTGACGTTTAGTGCATTCATAGCCTCTGGTCGGTTGATTAGGACTGTAGCAACACCATCATCATCGATGTCAACGTCGACATATCTGAATTCGAAAAGCTCGGTTCGTTTTGTAAACCAATCAGGAATATCAAGCCCCGCTAAATTGGCATATTCCTTTGCCATTCTGGAAGCCTCAGAGACACCGATATGGTTTGCCAGCTCGAATGGCCCCATTGCCCATCGAAGACCCACCTTGGCCCCTCTATCCACATCCTCAATTTTGCAGATACCCTCCTCGACAATTTGGGAGCAAACTGCAAAGATCTGTCCCATAAGCCTCTCTCTAATCAGACTTGATGCGACTTCACCGCAATCTGACTCTTCACCAATTTCCCACTCCGTACCCTTTGCAACCAATGTTCGCATGTTTTCAGCCCCTTTGAAGCGAGGTACTGAAAGCTGCTCGGCAAGGTAGTCGCTGCTGTGAAGGGCAATTGCTGGTCCAGTGAGATTCATGAGTCCAAATGGCCCTAGTCCAATGTTGAACTCCTTGCATGCCACAGAGTCAATTTGAGATGCAGTAGCAACACCTTCCTCGAGTAGCCTACAAGCTTCGTTAATCCATGGTACGAAGAAACGGTTTACAACAAATCCCGGCCGATCTTTGCAGATTATGATCACCTTGCCCATGGTTTTGCAGTACTGCCCGACTGCATCTATGGTTTCTTTCGATGTATATTCAGAGGGAATGATCTCAACCAGTCTATTTTTTGCTGGATGATAAAACCAGTGAATTCCCAAAAAACGGTCCTTTCTATGAACTTCCTTGGCAAGTTCATTTACCGATAGGGAGGAGGTATTTGTAGCAAGAATGGTTTGATCACAGCAGTTGCTGTCTAAACTTGAGAAAATCTCTTTCTTGAGAGAAAAATCCTCAAACACGGCCTCTATTACCAAGTCAGTATCCGGGTCGACGTTTTCATGACCCACTACTCCTTCGATTCTACTCTTGATTTTCTCGGCTTGCTCGGGACGAAATATCCGTCTCTCTAGTGCCTCATTTAGGAAATTGTCAATTGTGGTACGCCCCCTTTCCACCCATTGCTCCTCTCTGTCTACCATTTGGACAATGAATCCCTCAGTAGCGCTCTTCTGGGCAATGCCCGAACCCATGTTGCCTGCTCCGATTATCGCGACCGATTGTATCATGTCTCTCGGGAATATAAGCTAGACATAACTGCAACGGAAAGGAGCTCAACTACTCGCAGAGCAAATCCCAAATTCTTTGAGCATGGTTATCGGGAGATAATTTTAGCTCCACAATCCTTGCTCTACCATTCTTAGCCCATTCTTCACGAATAGATGGATCAGATGCCTGCTCTAGAGCAGAGTGCCAACCTTCGATGTCTCCCCTACCTAGCAAGCGCCCATTCTTACCATCAATAATCGTGTCTCTGAAACCCCCCTCATCAACAAATAATGCTGGCGTTCCCACTGAAAAAGACTCAATCGGAGTCAGGCCAAATGACTCTTTGTGAGCCATGCCAACTACTGCCCTCGCCGACCTCATTATGCTCACTAGTTCCGGTGATTCTAACCTAGGTGCAAACCACACATTAACTCCTAGGGATTCTGCGTGTGATTCCAGCATCTTTAGAGGGCCCTCATCCCCACCTCCAACATGAACTAATGACAAACCAGTTCCCGAGAGCATGGATATCGTTTCCCAAGTTCCCTTTGCATGGGATGCACGTCCGATTGATACCACGTATTCGCCAGTTCCCGGATAAGGATTATCCGGGTCGAAAGAGGAATCCTCTGGAAACTCCCCGGTGTCCACGCAAGGCCAAAGCACCCCTGCTTCGATTCCGTAGACCTCCTTGACCCGCTTGGCAGAAAAACTCGAGTTTCCACTGATTATCGAACCCTCTCTGGCAATCAACGACTTTACTAGATCCCCATCTCTCTTTCTAGCCCTGGATAAGGCAGCTTTGGTCAGAGCAAGATTTCTTCTTGGAGAGCCATCTACTCTCCTATGCAGAGTTTCCTCGTACAAACCTCTGTGAGGCTCTAACAGATGAAGGTGTACTTGTAGATTCGTAGGCATGTGATCCAGGATCGGAAGACTACCATCGCCACTGATTAGATGGAGGGCTTTCGCAGATGCCACGGCCTCTTCTAGCCCATCGCAAGATGCCCATGCCTTCGATGCAGTACCCCTGTTCGAGTCGAGAATTATGGCTAGAGGGTCAGTCGACAGATCCCACTTATTTTCGGGACTCAACAGCAATATTCCGTTTTCCGAGCAGGTCTTCTCCAGCTCGGGCGATGGCTGGATTGAAGCCATCGTGACATCAAAGAGACGATTAATTGCAGGCAGGACTCGAATCAGATCCCTCTCTGCACCCCCCATTGCTTCGAATGTCCCTTTGGCTATCAGTAGCCTTGGCCTACTTGGGTTGCCCATTAACCGATGACCCTCCTGTATACGTCTAGAACACGATCAGTGACTCTTTTCCACTGGTATTCCTTGGATGCCTCTTTTCCTGATGAAGCCCATAAGGAACGGGTATCGCTGCCGGCCTCTATGATTGACCTCATAGCCGAGGCCAATGAATCTGGATCCTCAGAGGGTATGGAAAGGCCACTTCCTGCTTCCTCTACCATTTTTCCGAGCCCATTAACTCGAGTCATTACAACTGGAGTTCCTGTGTGCATTGCTTCGAGAAGAACAGTTGGGAGCCCCTCGAATCTTGAGGGAATCACTATGCACTTGGAATTCTCGAAAAGCCATCTCTTCTCAGAGTCAGATACTAAGCCCAATATTGAGATATGCTTCTTTGCGCGGGAGGAAGCTCGCCTGTCTGCAAGCCAATCGGAGAGCTCTCCCTTGCCTGCAATTGCGAGATCGAAACCAGGGTCAGAATCAAATGACTCCATCGCATCCATCAGTACGTCAAGTCCCTTCTGGAAGCTCATCCGTCCAACGAAAGAAATCAACGGCCTTGACCCATCTAGGGAAAGGAGGCTAGAGGGGCACTCGGCTGGCTCATCAACAGGGGTGAATCCGTTTGGTATGACCTCGAGTTTACCTCTGACCCCTTTCTCCCTCAATAGCCGCTCGAAGAAAGGTGTGAGGACAATCCTAGCATCGGAAGAATGCAACGTTCTCCTGCCTTGAGCTGCCCATCTTAGAAACTTCAGAACCTTTCCAATCATCGTCTTCTTGACATAGTCGTTGTGATATGTCGTAACTACCGGTTTGCCCGCCCTCTTAGCTTTCACCAGAGTTCTTCGAATTAGAAAAGGCAGGGTGTCATGAAGGTGTACGACATCGACATCACTCAGATCAAGGTCACTAACGGAGACAATTGGATCAACACCTCCAAGTACTATTCTGGGCTTTATTCTAACGACGTCCATCCCACCTCTTGTGAAAAACTTCTCTTCGTGCGGTGGTACATCAGCACACCAAATGGTTACCCTGTGGCCCCTTCTTACTAGCTCCCTACCAATCTGTTCAACATGTTGGTTCCCTCCTCCAATGTGTGGCCAAAACCAAACATGAACAAGCAATATGTGAAGCGAATTGGACATGCCCATTAATCCCCGACTGACCATATCGTTTGAAAATGCTAGTACTATTGGGCGTAGGCAACCTCCCGTTTTTAGTCAATAAGGCAACTCTCGATACATGTTCAGACGCGTCATGCTGGCACTTGATCAGACTCTACCATCATTCGGCCATGAATTGAACCATGTCATAATCGAGGAACTTCTGGACAAAGCAAAGGTTCCTGGGTGGACCAAGGCAGGAGTATTCAGTTGGAAAGGAAGGGGCAAATCGCCAGTTAGGGAATTGATTAAAGCTGCTTCAGAAGCAAATGCAGATTTGATTCACATTACAAATCAAGAGCATGGTCATCTTGTACCTCGAAAAACACTCATACCTGTGGTGATGTCACTCCATGACCTGTTCGATCACCGTCCAAGGTCAATGGAAGCAGGAGACACTGTTGTCTCTCTTGGAATTAGAAAACCAAGCCAATCTCGGGCAAAACAAATCCACAATTCAAGGGCGGGAATTTCTAGAGCAGACCTAATCCTATGTTCTTCCAACAAGACATTAGGGGACTCAAGATCTATGTTCCCATCCTCTAGATCGATATTGGTAAGAGACTCGATAGATACTGAATTCTGGGATCCAGTGAAGAATCCACGTAGTAGAAAAAAACTAGGCCATTTTGACGATCCAGACAAGCTTCTATTGGTTTCTGTCGGCGGCGAAGACAAGAGATGGCGCAATCAATTCATAACTCAAGTTTTACAACTGCTACCTGCAGATATTTCAGATGAGATCAATTTACTTAGGATTGGAATTGAGAAGCTCGATGATGAGCAAATAGCAGCAGCATATCAACATGCTGAGGCCATGCTTTACCCAGGCGTATCCGTTGGCTTCCGTTGCCCACCACTAGAAGCAATGGCTGCAGGTTGCCCCGTTTTGGCATCAAGCCTCCCCAACCATGCAGAAGTCATTCGAGATGAGAACATCCTCCACCCCTCGGATGTAGATGCGTGGGTTTCTAAACTCGTTTCTATTCATAATGATTGGAGAAGAGCTGGTCGGGTGTCAAGGCTTAGTGACGAGAAGCTAGTATCTTTTGCTAGATCAACAATGGGTCGTGACTCCCATGGCAATGCCCTCTCTGAGGCGTATGGGGAGGCATTGCAGTGACTTAACACTGAAGCTTTGCAATTTCCCACACAGCATTATTCAATAGCACGTAGTCATTCGGATTAGTTATCACGGCATGGTAGTAAATACTGGCATTAGTATTATTCAAGTAACAAATCGAAGTAAGGGGCGGATCTAATGTTGAAAGTTAATGATCTCAAGAAAGGCTTCGGCTCAGGACGCAGAAGGTTGGAGGTCCTGAAGGGAATCAATATGGAGGTCAATCCGGGAGAGTTAGTAAGCATGATGGGTCCAAGTGGCTGTGGAAAGAGCACCCTTCTGAATATTATCGGAGGACTATTGGAGGCTGACTCAGGTAGCATCTCACTTGGGGCTTTCGAATACGGTACCAAGTCACCCAACAGAGTTGTTGATGTCAGAAGGAATGGAGTGGGCTGGATTTTTCAGGATTTCCACCTGGTCGAGAGACTGGATGCATTGGACAACGTGGCTTTCAGCTTGGAACTCTCCGGGATGGAGTCTTCGGAGGCCGAGAGAAGAGCGAGAGCCGCACTTGAGAGAGTCGGCCTAGGGGATAGGATGGATTTCATTCCTGACCAACTCTCTGGAGGTCAACAACAGAGGGTAGCAGTTGCAAGAGCGATTTCGGGATCCAGACCACTAATTCTAGCAGATGAGCCAACTGGTAATCTGGACGTGAAGAGCGGCGAGGACGTCATCCACCTTTTCCAAGATCTTTGTGCCAATGACGGACTATCTGTGTTGATGGTGACACACGATCCCCTCTTAGCTTCCATGGCCGACAGGATGCTACTTCTGAAAGATGGCAAAACTGCTGCATCTGATATCAGATCAGCATGGGGAATCGAGGGTGAGTAAGATGAACATTGACTCATTGGTGACCAAGGTTCTGCCAACAATGTTCCAGTCATGGATAGCTCTGGCCTTCTTCATCCTCTTTGCCATCTCAATGAGGAGATTTGGAAGGTTCCTTTACGGGTTTGTAAAACCGATTATTGAACCCAGCAAGGGCAAGAAGAAGGAGAAGATCGAGAGATCATTCAAAGAGGTATTTTTGGAATGGTACAAGTCATTCCGATCAAGGTGGTTGGCCGCTCCAAATAATATCTCAATGGCAATGAGTAGCGCATGGAGAGGGCGAGAGAGGGGACTTGCGATTTTCGCAGGCGTTTTCCTCTCTTCGTTGGTAATAACCACGGTTCTTGCTTATGCAGTTGGACTAAATCAAGCGTTTTTCGCATTCAGCCTTGAAGGTGACGAGTTCGATGCCAAGATAGACTTCCAATCAGATCCAGATGGGGACTGGATAGGGAGAACTAACGATTCAGCAATCTGGGAATCTTTCTGTGACGAACTTATCGAGATGGACGAGTTCGCCGATTGTGGTTTAGTCTTTGGAAGGCAAGGCATCAGGGTTCAGGGCTTCTTCGACTCTGGATTCATCACCCCACAACCCCTTAATGTGGAGAGAGTGACAGGAGATTCTAGTGATTGGGAAAACGTCAGTTGGGACTTCCCCGAAGCTGCCGAAAACGGGCCGGAGATCAACACAAATAGAATAATCAGGTTCTATGGGGATGGTGTCTGGGACGGGGAGTTGGGCGAAAGGCACTCTAAATCTGTAATCTTCGGGGAGTGGCCAGCAACTCCAGAGGACGCAGAGATCAACAGGTCGGTCATACTACCTTCCAAGGTTGCCAGTCAAGCCGGCGTAGAAGTGAATGACACCATCGACTCTCTAACGTTCTCATATGTTACTGCGACTTATGAGGGAGAGGACATAGCAGGCGGTTACCTGGAATGTCAAACTGACGTAGACCTCTTCTTCTCAGATGAGATTGCGATACTATTCTGCAAGGAAAACATGACCGTCACTGACCTGAAGGTTTCGGCGATTTATGAAGAGGGCGATTATGGTAATCCAACACTTCTTTTCCATCCTGTCATGGTCTCTGACTCAGCTCTGAGTGATAATCAGAAGACTACCTTGATGCAGAACGATCACGGTTATCTCGGCGTCGCGGTCGACAGGACTGCCATTCCAACCTCCTCCACTAGAGCAGCCACTGCTTGGCTGAGCAACCTGGAAGACGATCTTGAGAGTGTTCAGGCAGATGCAATCGTATTCGATGCGTCAACAGGATTGGCCACAGGTGAAACCGAGCAGGTAACGCAACCCAGAATTTTCACTGTAGGACAAGGGGCAAACGCCGTCGTAATCTCGATAGAGTACAATGACATCATCTCAGGAACAATCACTTTCCTGAATATTTTCCTTGGAATAATTCAGGTTTTTGACTACATCTTAGTCATACCAATCGTCGCTCTCTCATTCGTCGTGCTAATCTACGGGCTGGTTCTATCATTGGAGCAGAGGAGGAGAGAAGTAGCCATACACAGGGTTATCGGAGGCACAGAGGCAACTTTGTCAAGAATGATGGTCTTGGAGATATACGCAATTGGTACTGTGGCTTGGATCCTAGGCTTCGCCTTAGCATCCAGCGCAGTTGAGGTCGTTCTCAGAGCAGTTGGGTTCCTGAGATTCACCGAATCCGGAGAAATAAACGTAGACCCTGTTCTGAGCTTCGGCTCAACCTTCGTGGTAACTTCACTAACAGTTGGTCTGGCATACTACTATGGCAAGAACAGAACCAACGATTTTCTCAGCATCGAAATCGACGAGGGAGTAAGGAGGGTCAGAAAGGATAAGGAGCCAAATTATCTTCTGCACTGGGTAATCTTCGGCATAGGGCTGCTCTCCTACGTAGAGAGTTGGATTCAAAACAGAGGTGGCTTCTGGATTTGGGATGGAGGAAGCTCGGGGGGAATCGTCGAGTCATTCATCCCTAATGCGATCATTCAGCTACTGGGCCCATTCTTCCTTTGGATAGGTGGCGCCCTAGTACTATCAAGGATTGGTGCAGCTGGTCCTCAGATACTAAATCGACTGATGGGCTGGTCACCAGCAATTTCGGACATAAGGCGGGGATTAAGCGGCTCCGGATCTAGCCAGTCTGTAAGCAGACTCTCACTTATCATGTTGCTAACTCTTTCCATAGTCACCTTGGCGGCTGTACAGGGCCACACCGGGACTCAAGTAGACGAGAGAACTACGGACGCCCAAAATGGTGCAGACTTGCGGGTTCAGTTTGACTCGTCTTATACTGAGCAGGAGGCAACCGCACTGGTCTTGCAATCTATCGCCACAGTCGACGACTCTGACATTGATGAAATCGTCTCAATGACGTCGGTCGGTAGCATTATTGCCACCAACAAAGGGGATGGATCCATTTTTCCCGTTTGGGTAGTCTTTGATGGGCATGAGGATACTCTATTGTGGGATAAGCAGGCAATACCCGGAGATGATATTTCCGATCTCACCAAGTCGTGGAGCCAAGGTGCATATACTGCCGGAGAAGATGCAAAAAGGGCACTGGACAACCCCTCAAGTGGAAGTCCACTTACACTTCAGTTCAGTTACTTTGCACCCAACCAGCTTGGAATACCAGAGCTAATTGGCCCATCGGAGTCGACTGTCAACTACGCAGGTAAAATCGAGTGGATTCCAGGACTAACTGCACCGGAAGTTGAAAGCGCACTAGTTATCGGAGAAGGTACTTACAAAGAGCTTGTAACCAACCTGACAAATGATGCTTACAGATCAACTACGTGGATGTTTGAACTATGCGATCAATCCACAGATAGCTGCTCAGATGCTCTGGAGGTACTCAGCGCAGATCTCAGAAGTGTAGAGGGGGTAGTCGCTGCTCAGGATTGGTCGTCCACCCATGAGAATAATGAGAGGAGGGGTGGACTTATTTTCGGCACTCCAGGACTACTCAGTATGATGTTCGTCGTCGCTGCTCTCGCTTCGGTTTCATCCGCGTTTGTTTTCCTATCACTCGTTCTGAGTCAAAGGAAGAGGGAGCTCGCCATTCTGCAGGCCATAGGGGCTTCACCTAATCAGGTAGTCCGCCTCGTTCTTTTCGAGATAATGTCAATACTCTTGGTTAGCATAGTACTTGGAGTTGGCTTAGGCCTGGCAGTCGCTGAGTCATTCAACGGCTTCTTCGGTATCTTCGGCTTCATCTTCCAGTTGTTCCTTGGCCAGAGCGCCCCCATAGATAGGGACTTGGTCTGGCCTTGGTTTGAGCTGTTACTGGTTAATGGAATGGTTCTAGGGGCCGTAGTCATGGCATTATTGTTCACCACAAGACGGGCCTTGGGTGCAGATTTGGCAACGGTTCTGAAGGGGGAGTGAAGCATGGACGACGAAACCGATATTCTCAGAGCCGACTCCCTCTATCACATCTATGAGTCAAACGCCGAGGACGGCAACGTCGTAGCCCTTAGGGGGTTGAGCGTCGCTATTGCCGCAGGAGAGGCAGTCGCTGTAGTCGGGCCTAGTGGATCCGGAAAATCCACCCTCCTAAAGTGTCTTGGGGCCTTGATGAAACCTTCCGCCGGATCGGTTGAACTAGCTGGAAAGAGAGTCACAAGGATGACAGGATCCGAGCTAGTCAAGCTCAGACAGGATACCGTATCATTCATCTTCCAGGACTCCAACCTCCTTCCTCATCTAAATGCACTCAACAACGTTGCTCAACCCCTACTCCACCAAGGTGAACTCGCAAGGCCCGCTCGTCAAAAGGCAAAGGACCTGTTGGAAAGGCTTGGAATCGGCGACAGAGCCTTGGGGATGCCTTAAGAACTCTCCGGAGGTGAGCAACAGAGGGTTGCTATAGCGAGAGCATTGATTACGAAACCCAAGCTGATATTAGCTGATGAACCGACAGGTGCCCTAGATCCAATCACTAGCAGAGAGGTGCTTGCACTTTTCGACCAGCTCCACAAAGAGGACAAAGTGGCCTTTCTGCTGGTTACACATAGCAGAGAGGTGGCCGCCTTCTGTGAACGCTCGCTTGAGCTAAGGGAGGGCAGGTTTGTCGCACAGCACGGAATCGACCTGGATATAGGGGACCTTTCCGACTCAAGAGAGCTCATTGTGGATGATTCAGGTACTGTAACCCTGCCGCCCGATGTTCTTCTGAAAATCGGCGGACCCGGCAGATTCGAACTACCTGAGATGAAGCGCGACACACTACATCTTGAGAGGGTCGAGGAAGAGAAGATCTCTGTAGGTGAATCAGTCAAAATGGAACTATCAGATACGTGTCCGGCATGCTTCCACAAGTATGAGGATGGTGAAGAGCAGATTTGTCCCGATTGCGGCTCTAGCAGGCCGATGGTTCAGGCCTGAGGAAGCACAAATCTTTGGGGCTTAGCTATTCCTAGATCAGAGGGGAGTTCTCTAGTCTTCTCTGGCAAAGTGACGGGAAGCATCTCATGACCAATAAGTGCAACCCTACTCTCTCTCCTCTCTGACAAAACCTCTCTACCTAGCATGGGGGCAAGTTTTCTCGAGAAATCCATAATCTCTTCATGGCTTGGCATGTTTTCTATTGACAGGTTGTTCCTACTGTTACCAACGAACACATACCCTTTCGCTTCAATGAAGTCAGGGTCTGCAATACTGTCGAGACGTGCGTAGTCTTTGTGAAAACCTAACGACTCACCTTTGATCAGAGTATGGCGGCAAACTGTACGCGTATCGAGACTAGGCAGGAGCTCAAGTGTCTGCTCAAGCTTATGAAAAGCAGACATGTCGAACTTCGGCTTGCAAAGACGATCGAAAATATCCTTATTGGGAGCATCAACACTGACATAGAGCTGGGTTGGAAGAGTATCCAGATTTTCAATCACCTTTGGTAGACTGCCATTAGTAACCAGGAATGTCGAAGTCCCATGTTGGTGGCAGATTTCCAGAAACTCACCCAATCTTGAGTACAAGGTCGGCTCCCCGTTTAGTGATATGGCGACATGCTTCGGGTTTTGGGCCTCTTTCCATTTTTCAAGATCAGTCTTGGGATTCCCCCCGTATCCGGTTAAAAGCCTCCTGTGCGCCTTGACCGACTCCAAGTAGAGCTCATACGGGTCATCATCAATCTTGTTCAGGGTATCAGAGTGAGGCTCTCTCCAGCAGTAAGTACAACCAAGATTGCAAGTATCCACATTAGGTGCCATCTGCATGCAACCGTGGCTCTCAATTCCGTAGAAAGTCCCCTTGTAGCATGAACGGTCTGCAACTAGGCTTTGCTTGGTCCAATGGCAAACTTTGACCCCACCATGCTCTCCAACTAGGTGGTATTTCTGCTTCGAAAGACGGTTTGCAATCCTAGGCTCAATCTTAGTAAATGGGCCCTGCATGGTCTGCCCCCGACTACTCTGGAGAGACGAATCCCCTTGAATGATTCCTTAATTCAATTGCTAATTCACGATTCCTAGTTGTACTTGACTCCGGTACCGTAAGCGAACACCTCTACAGCCCGAGGTCCCTTTTGAGCCGTTGGAGGTGTCATCTCAGCAGTGTCAATCCTGACATTCAGGACATCGTCCCATCCCTCCAATATCGCTTGCTCCCTGAGCCTCTGCTTGGCTTCAGCTCTCGCAGCAGCGATCACATCAGTGAGAATGTCAATTCTGCCGCCAACGATATTGGAGAACCACGCAATGAGAAGGTGCCAATGACTTGGTCCGAAGACGACGCCAGAATACACCAGACCGGATTTTTCCACTCCCGAGGCGGCGTAATCGCCTCTAAGGGTGGAGAGCGGGTCCCTCCCGAAGTGGGCAATAGAGGAATGTTCCCTCTCTACTATCGAACTCATCCTGTTTCTCAGGTCCCTTCCACTAAAAATCGCTGCCCAAAGCAGCATCAAAGGGTAAGCCAGTGAATATAGAATCCCAATCGCTGCTAAAATCAATAAGGGACTTAGACAGATTAGGAAAAATATCAGTGTGATTGGACTATCAGCTTTACTAGCACTCTCTTGGGCATAGACCACGCTAGACGTAACCAGTAAAGACAATAGCACTATCGTCAGAATTCTCATTCTGGATTTTCTGCTTAGCATCGAGAAAAACCCCAGTCACTCGACTTTCACAGCAGTCCCGTAGGCAAAAAGCTCAGCAGCCCCGCCTGTCACAGCACTAGTGGCGAACCTCACATTGACTATTGCGTTAGCCCCTCTCGCAGAAGCATCTGCAACCATCCTACCTATCGCTTCATTACGTGACTCTTCCAAGAGTTCGGTGTACTTCACAAGCTCTCCGCCTACTATGTTTCTGAGCCCTTGTGTGAAATCTCTCATGACGTTCTTAGCCCTTACCGTGGAACCCCCAACCACTCCAAGGTTCTGAGTGATGACCTTTCCAGCTATCGTTTCGGTGTTTACCACCATTATTCCGTCTCTAACATGCTGCATGTTTACCCGAATGCACCTATGGATATAATCTCATTCTTCTGCGGCGTGAAAGGCCGATGGCATGTCCAATTTTGTTCTTGGTCTACTCTGTATGGTAATCATGGCCAATCCCGCTGCCAAAAACAACTCACAGAAAATCACACCGCCATAAGAACCGATCTTCGAAATTGCAATGAATAATTCCATGAATCCCATGTCTGGGATGGACTCATTGAACTCTTCAAGCCAATTCATCCAGAGATGCGTGATGTATAGCTGTGAAGCAGCATGAACGACAACCCACGCCCAAGCGAGCTTGAGTCCAGTTTCCCTGTCTTCGGCTATCCACATCAGGTAGACAGTCGGGATTGAAATTATGAACAGCAAGGCGGAAGCTGCGGCCCCAATGTCCCAGAGTGGCATCTCCCCCATCTTAATTATCGACTCAATAAGATCCTCACAAGCAGGGTCAGGGTCTTCTCTGCAAACCTCTTCGGGATCCAAATCTTGAATAACAGCATCAAACCAAATCCCACTAGCAATCAGAGAAATTGCACCAATAAGTGATGTAAATCCTAGAACACCAATGAAGATAGCACCTCCTTTCAACCACCAAGGAGAAGGCTCGCCCTGGCTAGTTTTGGGCAAGTAATAGTGTTCCATGATTCCATCGAGAGAGCATCATCACAAAGAACTATCAGTCCATCGATCCCATCTTGACTCTCCTACCGGCTCTCATCATGGTATGGATGCACTGTCTAGATGGATCAACGATGAAACCCATTCTCAGGAAGTTTCTACCTAGGATCATCTTGTGCTTGAGCTTGGCCCTATCAGCGAGACAAACTTCGACATCGAAGTCCCTAGAGGCGATCTCCAGAGTCGTCCTGATTACAGGACGGAGAGAAGCATGCCCCCCTGTGTCTCTAATCCTACGCCATTTGAAGATTGGGCGCTCAATCCATTTCTCGTCGATTCGAAACCTCACTTTGCTTTCAGGAAGATTCTCTATGACCTCTATCTCAGCGGCATGCAGGGTATTCGACCAAGCACCTGTGTCAATCTTTGCTAGCAGTGGCCCCCTCTTTAGCTCGGGGAGTCCAATCCACTCCCTCCACCCAATTATAGCAGCCCTGTCCATATCACTCCGGCACGCATTATCTCTTATTTTTCAATGCAGCGATTACCCTTGTCCCCATAAGTGAAACCAATCGTTGAAGTACAACCCTCCTCGCGTATCCCCAATGGCGCAAGACGACATCGACTTCGCTCTCACCTTCGACGATGTCCTACTGCTCCCAGCTGAGTCCGCAGTCCTTCCCGCTGAAGTAGATTTGTCAACAAGACTGACCACTGACATCTCTCTTAATGCACCTATCATTTCTGCTGCCATGGACACAGTAACCGAGGCTGGAATGGCAATTGCCATGGCACAGAGTGGTGGAATTGGAGTCATTCATAGAAATATGGGCATCATAGAGCAGGTCGAAGAGGTTGACAAGGTCAAGAGATTCGAGTCTGGAATGGTCCTAGAACCTGTTACCGTCAAGCCGAATATGACGGTCGGTGAACTTCGAGAACTCAAGCGTCAGCACGGATTCTCAGGATTTCCAGTGATTGACGTTAGTGGTGGAATTGTGGGCATGGTAACTAACCGGGACATTCGCTTTGTTGAGGATGGTGACACTGAGATTTCTGAAGTGATGACTACTGATCTTGTTACAGTGCCCGAGCATGTTGACTTGGAGGATGCAAAGAGGTTGCTCCACAAGCACAGGATTGAGAAGCTGGTCGTGGTTGATGATGGAGGGGGTTTTTCAGGCCTAATTACCGTTCGTGATATTAACAGGAGTAATGACAATCCTTACTCCTCGAAGGATGAAAGAGGAAGGCTGCTTGTTGCCGCTGCGACTGGAACCGGTGAAACCGGGATCAACCGTGGCCTCGCCTTGTTCGAAGCTGGTGCCGATGTAGTAGTCGTTGATACGGCACATGGTCATTCCTTAGGGGTTCTTGAAACAGTTAGATCATTGAGGGATGTCAGCGGGCCAGATACTCAAATTATTGCTGGTAATGTGGCCACACCAGATGCTGCAGAGGCATTGATCGATTGTGGGGCAAATGGAATCAAGGTTGGCATTGGCCCCGGATCAATTTGCACTACCAGGATTGTCGCAGGGGTCGGAGTTCCCCAGCTAACTGCGGTGATGGGGGCCGTAGAAGCTTGTTCAAAGTTCGAAGTCCCGGTTATCGCCGATGGCGGAATCAAGTACAGTGGCGATGTCGCCAAGGCCATAGCCTCCGGAGCTGATTGTGTAATGATTGGGTCTCTTTTTGCAGGCACAGACGAGTCACCAGGCGACATCATCCTATATCAGGGCAGATCCTACAAGCAGTACCGTGGTATGGGCTCCCTTGGGGCAATGAGTCAGGGTTCTTCCGACAGGTACTTCCAATCCGAACAGGGAGATACAAGCAAGTACGTTCCAGAGGGAATTGAGGGTAGAGTACCAGCTAGGGGGCCAGTTGGCAACGTACTGTTCCAGATTTTGGGTGGCCTCAGGTCTTCAATGGGTTACACGGGCAATGAGTCAATAGGGCGTATGAAATCTAATTGCAGGTTCGTTAGGATTTCTAATGCAGGCCTAACCGAAAGTCACGTACATGATGTGGAAATCACACGCGAGGCACCGAACTACCGAAGGGTCGGGTGAAACCATGGAAAAAATCGTTTTGGGGGGCGGTTGTTTCTGGTGTATAGAAGCGGCAATAAATGGACTTAGGGGGGTTTTTGAAGTAACTCCTGGGTATTCCGGAGGCCATTTGGAAAATCCAACATATGAGCAGGTATGTGAGAAGAAATCAGGGCATGCGGAGGTTGTCATGGTAGTCTTTGACCCAATGGTAATTTCTAGGAGTACACTTCTCAAATTCTTTTTCACTCTGTTTGACCCTACTCAGGTAGATCGACAGGGTAACGATATTGGCCCACAGTATCGTAGCGTTGTATTCTATAACGATGAAAGCCAAGTTGGCGATGTAATGGCAGCAATTGAAGAGGTTTCAGGGCACTATGAGGGACACATCGCCACAGAAGTCTCACCATTGGAAAATTTTTGGGTCGCCGAAGATTACCATCATGACTATTTCATGAGGAATGGCTCTACTAACCCCTACTGCGTTTCCGTCGTAGCTCCGAAATTAGCAAAAGCGAGAGCCAAGTACGCTTACCTGTATGAGTGACTCTGAACTTTCACCTGAGCCTTGGCAACTACACCTCCTTGGGCTCATTACCCCGATTTTGGTTATCGCAGGAAACTACCTAGGGACGGAAAATCCAATCTTCGTCTCAATGGGGGTAGTGTTTGTCTGGGGCATTGGCCCATTGCTTGATGTAGTGATGGGAAAATCTGAGACTCCAAGGCCACCCAGAGAATCAGGAACTCCCTTCGAGATCTTGCTATGGTGCCACGGAATTATCCATCTGGTCGTCATGGCTTCATTCTTCTGGTTTGCAATAAACGAAGGTATGACCATCTGGCTAATCGTTGCCGCTCTGTCTACTGGACTAAGCGCTGCAGCCTCGGCCATAGTTACTGCACACGAATTGGGGCACAAGAAGCCTAGGAGCCCTGGTTGGAGATTGGCAAGAGTTCTACTTTTTTCGATAAATTACCCTCATTTCACAACCGAACACAATTACAATCACCACAAATGGGTTGCTACGGATAAAGATCCAGCCAGTGCCACAGCCTCTCAGGGACTCTGGTCTTTCTGGGTTAGCACTATTCCGGGCCAGTTCTTATCATCTGTCAGGATTCACCACGGAAAGGGCAGGACAGGAATCAGGAATCCATCTTACCAAGGTCTAATCCTACAGATTGTAACTATTGCATTTCTTGCTATATTCCCAGATCGCATGGGTTTGTTTGATGGGACAACCCTGGTAGTAGGCTGGCTCGTGGCGTCCGCGATTGCGATTCTTACTTTGGAGTACGTGAATTACATCAGGCATTGGGGACTTAGGAGGCCATTGGATGAAAGGTTTGGAGCAGAACACTCATGGAACACGGAGGCCCGATGGTCCAGATGGAGCCTGTTGGAACTCACTCGCCACTCTGACCATCATCTACGGGCCAGCGTCCCTTTCTGGCAACTTAGGCCCCATGAGGGGACTCCAGAGCTAAGGTGGGGGTATTACGCCTCTTGGTGGCCTTGTCTGATTACGCCAATTTGGAAGATTGCGATGGCCGACAGACTCCCAGATAACCAGCTTTGAATGCCATATTGTAGCGCAATTCTCAATAGTCATCCTAGCACGAACTCGGCCATGGTACCTGACTCGGTCGACGCATCTACGGCTTCAACTACTTCCGCGTTGATTCATACCGGCCTTCTAAGCGTTGGACTAAGCAACCTGTTTTGGAAGGGATCCGAACTAAATCCCGATAACCCCGAGACCATCCTCTTAATCGCCCTAGCACTATTTTGCCTAGCTCTTCCTTTTCAGGGGATGTATATTCTACTAAGTAGGATGATTAGGGAGTATGAAGAATTGGTTCCAGTGCCAATACTGACGTTAGCTTCTCGTTGTGAGATTGTGAGCTATGCATGTGGAATTACAGGTTTTTGTTTGATGCTGATGAGAACCTCGGTCGTCCTCGGTGGTACCCTGTTGACATCAGCAGTGTTGGTAATTTTCCTTGCTCGCACTGCTATAGCCGAGTCAGGAACAAGCCAGACCACGTTCTAGAGGCGATCAGCAAAGCTCCTCCGAACCCCCTTATATGCTCCCTGCCCCTGTCGATACCCATGGCTTGGCAGAGTTTGCTCGCTAGAGGAATTTTCAGTGGAACGTTAGTGGTTTTTGCTTCAGAGATTGGCAAGAGGTCCGCTTTGTTCGGCGCTATGGTGGTATCATTGCCTCTGACCTCAATACTAAGCATGTGGTTCATCCATCAGGACACTAAGGACATAGCACAGGTCTCCGAATTTGCCGATTCTGTACTTTGGCTAGTTTTGCCAAGCTGTGCTCTTTTTGTGATTCTGCCATTTCTACTTCGTCGGGGATGGGAGTTTGCGACTGCTATGGGAATTGGAATTATGGCTACTATCATTCTCTACGGCTTAAGCGTCATGCTAGCAACACAAGTCGGTGGAATAGAGGCTTAGTGGTAAAATGCCAGTTCTCAATGTAGCACTAATTGGCTCTGAGGATCTGGCTAGAAAGCTTGGCAAAAAAGGGGATGTGCGTGATATAGAGTCCTATGTCCACAAGGAGGAAAGAGATGGCAAAACAATGGTACTCTCCTTTCTGCGACCACTTCGTCACCCAGAGAGGATTCGACCCCTGCTAAGTGTTCTGAACGTAGCCAAGTTTGGCATTGTTGAGATCCAGAGAATCGACTCCGCATTGGGAGAGGCTCTGGTCGCTTTGGGATGCTCTGGAATATCTAGAGGGCACGCAATAGTTTCTCCAGAAGATGGTAGTTGGATAGATTCGGATCAGGTAAGGATGCTGTTGGACCAAGCTGGTCTTTCCGATTGGACCGTGCATGAAGGGGAAATCGATGAGCATTCGATCAGAGATTCACTATTCCATTTTCTTGATGATTCAGCCATTGAGAGAAAAGAGCTGGAAGATTCACCATTGGTTCTTCCAGTGGATCAGCACTTCAATGTCAAAGGCGTCGGACTAGTTGCAATAGGTTACGTTCAGTCTGGCTCAGTCTCCAAGCATGATGAGGTAGAAGTTCTTCCAGACGGTGACTGTGGAGTCGCAAAAAACCTCCAGGTAATGGATGACGACGTAGATGAGGCATTAGCAGGAGATCGAGTTGGCCTTGCGCTTCGCAACCTAAGGGAGCAATCATTGCACAGGGGTTGCATGATCACAAATAAGGACTCAGAAGCACTTGTGAGGCATGACTCATCCACGTTCCGGGTAATAGATGCACCATTTCAGAAGAGGAAGCTGCAGGTTGGAGATGTCGTGCACGCAGCAGCCGATCTGCAATTTGTAGTCGGGAGAATCGACTCGATCGAGGACGACCAACTATCGGTCAACTGGGAAAATCCACTATGGATCCGGGCAGATGGGAGCTCTAATGTGGTGATCTCACAATTAGATGCTGAGCCAATGCGTCTGATGGGCGTCGTTTCGCACATGGGGGTTGTGTGATTCACACGATATGTTTTCAGAGGTCGCTGACTCCATCAGACGATGCCTACAATGAGGTTGCTTCTCGGAAGTGGCGGGACAGCAACAGATGAGAGGGTGCGAATCTACAGAAAAATGGCCAGTGAGCACTTCTCAGACTGTTCGGAGGTTCTTTTCATCCCGTTCGCCTCTCATGATCATGCCTCTTACACTTCCAAAATGCAGAAATTCCTTGGTGAAGATGGGCCAAAACTGGTTGCTATCGATCCCTCCAGCCCATTTGAATCAGTGAGGAGGATGGAGGCCATCTATGTCGGAGGCGGCAACTCATTCCTTCTTGTGAAAGAGCTCCATGAAAGGGGGCTGGTCGAACCAATTAGAGAAAGAGTATCTTCAGGGATGCCCTATCTTGGTGTAAGTGCAGGCAGCAACGTCGCGTGCCCCACGATCATGACAACTAATGACATGCCGATAGCATTCCCGCCCTCCCTCATCTCCCTTGGTTTGGTTCCGTTCCAAATCAATCCCCACTATCATCCGGGAAGGATTAGATTCCTCGACGGAGAAGATATTGTAGAGCACTTTGGGGAGACTCGATCCAAAAGAATCTCGGAGTTCCACAAAGTGAGCGACATACCGGTCCTAGGGATGTGGGAGGGCTCATTTGTAACTTGGGACGGTTCGAGGGGACTACTAACAGGAAGGGCTACAGCATTTTTCAAGGATCAGGAAAAGCAAGACCTAGAAGACGGTGATGCCTTTGACTCAAATCTTGTTAGATTAGATCAATCTTGATAGGGGGCTACTACTCTTCCTCTTCGGCCACTAAAGCCTTCCTTGAAAATGCGAAAGCCATTACTGGGAGGAGAACAAACCACCACGAGACTATGGAGCCAGGGCCAATTACTAGTTTGCCTGTGAAGCCAATCAGTGCTTCATATCCGGCATCCCCTTCAACGGGGGGACTCTCGATGACAACCTCTCTCTCGTCTTCTTCCAGCATCCCTAGGTCGAAGCCAATTGATTTGTATGTTATCTCAAACCCCCTTTTTCCTATCCCAATGTCAATACTATCTTCAAAATGCGCAAACTGGTCAATAGATACGGCATCATCTGTCGTTGTATCGAATCCACCAGTGGCCGAACCCCCTCCACCCTCGTTTCCATCATCCTCACTATCAAGAATTCCGAAGTCGGTAGCCGTGGATAGTGGTACTGCAACTAGGATCACCGCAGTGCCCACTAGCCACAGCGATGCTGCAATACCTTTGGATAGAAGTGATGGACGGGCTGCAACATATAACATGCCAACCAAGTAGGCAATCATGCTCCAAGAGATGATCTCTCTTGCTAGATCTAGGCATGAACCAGAGCATGCTTCTTCTGCAGTGCCCCTATTCTCGGAACCCTTTTCTCCGCTGTTCTCGGGAAGAGGATCTTCCTCAGATTCTTGTGTTTCTATCTCAACTTCCTCTCTTTTGATCCAGTAGAGGAGCAGAGGGGTAGCGTTTTCTATTGTTAGTTCGAAAGCTTCCTGCTCATTATCGATGATGTACTGGGTCGATATGGTGGGTTCTCTATCCAGTCCTTCAGTGTATACTCCGTTAGCTTTGACTTCGAACCATGTTCCACCCCATGCAGCCATCACAAGGACGATTGCCGCCAAAGCGGCATCTAGCTGCCTGTTTCTTGAACCGGCTTCCAACCTAGTCATCTCTTCGGGATGCCATTATTGCAGCAGCCCCCAGAATGGAGATCGTCGCAACAAATCCCGGTGCAGGTAGTCCTCTGTCGTCGTCCTCATCGACTGGTGATTCCTCAGTCACGTTAGTCGTGTTTGCCTGGTCATCTGTCCCTGGGTTCATTGAGTCGTCCGTACTGTCTAGGCCAGACTCAACCATGGTGGTGTCATCCTTCCAGTCGACAACGCCATCTCCGTCGTCATCCTCGTCCCAGATATCCGGGACTCCATCTCCATCAAGGTCAGAATCTGGAACATCCATGTAATCCTCGCCTAGGATGGCATATAGCTCGTCCAGCTCGCTGTTGTGCTTGTCCTCTTGTGCGAGCTCCTCTAGGGTGGTCGTAGCGGACTTGCCTGCCTTGGCATCCTTGGCAGCCTGCCCATCCAGATATTCTAAGTTCAGTTTCAGAGGGTGTTCCTGCATACCGGCGACTTCAGGACCGAGCATGAGCCTACCTTCCACAACCATGGCCATTCCAATCACGGTCGAGTCAGAGGTCCTCCAGAGAATCGCGCCGCATGCGTCAGTGAAGTCGTAAAGTGGCTCTTCAGGAATGTGGTCTTCCATCCTCTCCTCCATGTCCTCGGCGAAGGTCTCCATTGTCTTCTCAAGGTTAGAGTTATCAAGGGCCTCAGCGATCCTCTCTAGTGTCTCGTTGCTACCATCCGGGTTTTCAGGGTCGGTGTTGCCATCGTCCTCATCAACAACCCCTTCATCGGAGCCATCAGAGCAGTCCGGGTAACCGTCATTGACCCAGTCATCGGGGATAGTTTCACCATTATCACACTCGTACTCTCCTTCTTCTCCTTCCAAGGCTTCAAACCAATCCTCAATCTCTTCTGAAACCACCTCACCCAGATCTTCGACGCCGTTCTCGAAGGCACCCATAGAGCTGAATGCCATCATTACTGGCATAGGAAGTGGCACAGGGCTTGCTATTCCACATTGAGCCTGTGTGCTGGTACCGTCAATCGTGACGTCCTCTGTACCACCTAGTGCAGGTGGGCAGTCCCAGCCCCAAGCGGCCCCAGAGAAGACCTCCATTTCCTCGATGAATGCGCCGGTGTCAGGTATGCTGTCGGAAATCTCGAAGTTGAATACGTCTGCGTCTATGCCCAGTTCCTCGTCAGGAATGCCAGATATGGCGACTGAGAACGAGTAGCCCGATTCGCTGGTGTACGTCCCGTCCATGCTGCCAGCTATGTGGTCGTAATCTTCTTCCCACTCGCCCGGCCAATTGACGTCGCTGTCTGTGTTGTCACCGACCCCGTCTCCATCGTGGTCGCACCACTCGGTAGCATCATTGGGAAAGGCATCCCGCCAGTCAGGCCAGTTGTCTCCATCGGCGTCTTCGAGGTGGTCGGGATTGGTGTCACTGTCAGAGCTGTCAGGAATGCCGTCGTTATCGTCATCGTCATCGGCGTTGTCCCCTATGCCGTCCCAGTCGCTGTCCGCCCACTCGTTCGGGTCCTTGGGGAAGCGGTCTCCATTCTGCCAGTCCCAGCAGTTGTAATAGCCCCAATTATTCTCGTCGTCCTCATAGTAGTAATCTTCCTCGGCGTAGTTGTCACCGTCCTCGTCCATGTCGTCCATCCCCGGTGGGGCTGCTAGGTGCTTGTGGTAGTCGATCGGTCCAAGGGCCCTCCACTCGGCCTCAAGTGCTGTGATGTCGAAAGTTAGTGACGAGGCCGTGGAAAACCTGGGGGCGAGCAAGTCATCGCCGGCTCTGACGTCGACTTCTAGGTCGAAGCCAGTCTCTATGCCGAACTGGCCGCTCATTACCAGATCGGCTCCCCAGACCATCATGTCCTGGTCCACGTACTCGACATAGGTGGCGTCAATCACTGCCAGAGTGTCCTGGTACGCGCTCATCCAGATGTCTATGCTGGTGTCGTTGTCCGCCCAGTTTGTGACGAATCCGGTATCTGCGAGGTTTCCGTGCCTAACGGTCAGCTGTGTGACCCTCTTGCTAACCTCTTGCGAGTTGCCTGCACCGTCGGAAATGGTGAAGGGACCAGCTATGGACCACGTCTCCACGAAGGCCTGCGTAGTACCCGTAAGCACCTGATCCAGACTAAGATCGAACCCAGCGAAATCGGATGCAGCTTCCATATCAGATGTTACAGCATTGATGTCTACATCACTTGCGTTGTGCATGTCGCTTTCAAAGTGGGACCAGTCGTATGAAAGCCCGAAAATAGTCGAATCATTAGGGGCTACCGTATCCGGGTTTGCAGTCGTCTGCGCGGTCGAGGGTGCTACCGAAACCAGCAGAATTAGGCTAAGGATTGTTGGAATCTTCCAATCACTCATGGTTGTGCGGGGGAAAGGCAAGATATAACCTTGGTTCCGAAATGTCACTAGCTTTCTTTTTTATTGGCGCAACAGTGAGGTTGATTGCTCACTGCCCTACGTTCAGGTCATGGCGAGTCCATTCTCACCCCCAAGTATTCCTCCCGTTTCCCCTTGGGAGGCGTATCTAGTAATCCTCTTCCTGCCATTCTTGCTGAGGTTAATTTTCGTCGCTCCACCCCTTCTGGACCTGGTCCAGACCTACGCGCCAAAAGGAGATAGGACTAGACACGCTCGTTGGTTTTTGAATCGAATAAAGAGACTTCCAGTACAGGGGTTCTGGCTGATAGTTCTCAATGAGGTTCTGGCAATATCTCTGCCGGGGCTCCTCGCCCTAATGGCTAGGATATACATTGGCCCCATGGGTTGGGATAGCTGGGAGATTCCGTTTCTTGGCCTGACACTTCTTGCAATTGCTGGTCTAGCATGGGTTGCAGTTGATTTTGCTAGGGTTGCTAGATCTAGGCACGACATCAGCAGACTCAACCAGTTCAATATCGAGGCTGCGAGGCAAGCAGTGGATACAGCTGTCGCCGGTCGAGAGATATTACAGGCAGTCCGCAGCTTCAGTATTCCACGGCCATGGCAGAGGTCATCCGCAGGCGCAGGTGATCAAAAGCCAGCTGCAATTTCCTCATTCCTGGATTTTGGTGCAGACCTCTTGGACAAGGCACTAGACCAAGTGAGAGCCCCAGCGGGTGATGCGGTTGACAGGCTTGACTCCGAGATACAAAGGAGGATTCAGGGTAGATTACAAGCATCCAGGCGCTCATTGGTAGTTGGGACGATGTTCTCCATGTTTCCCTTGTTGGTTCTTCTAGGGCTTCCAGAGCTATTCTAGCCATCGATCTGCATGAAAACCTTCTCCTTGGGCGACGCAAATAGAAGCCATAGAATGCCTGCTGTAATCTGTGTCAGCGCAGTGGCGATCAGCATTTCCCTAAGCGTAACAACCTGATTTTCCATAGCCACGCCTGCAATTATTGTAGAAACCCCCATTGTTAATGTGATAATCAGGTTATCAGTTCCTGCAACTCTTCCCATCCATTCATCAGTAGTTCTCCTTTGCAGTATGGTAGTTGAGAAAACCCATGAAACCCCCGAGCAAGCATGGGATAGGAAAATGCACACAAGGGTCAGAACCCCCCATTCGAAAAATGAGACGCCTAGGTACAGGCAACCAGCGCCCGTAAGCGCAACTCCAATGATGTACGGCTTCGCCTTTTCCGATGACATCAATGGGCGACTGACCAATGGTCCGAAACCAGATCCAAACCCTCTGCATAGATAGACAATACCTATTCCAGCGGCCACTTCTCCGAATCCGGCCTCCATCCCAATCAGAATCAGCAGGAATACCTGAGCACCACCTCCTGTTGCCCAGAGCCCCTTAGCTAGTACAATTCTCCTAATTTGAGGGTGCGCTAAGATGTGCTTCCATCCAGAAAGAATTTCTCTGAGCATTGCAAGTGGGGACGAAGAAGCCTTCTGAGATGGCTCGGGACCCCCTCTGGGGAGTGAAATTATGACCAATCCGGCGAATAGGAATGTCATCGAATCGAACCAAAGACCCATGTCTACCCCGTACTTTGAAATGGTAAGGCCGCCAATCCCTGCTCCAATCCCCATAGATGCAGACCAACCCCCAGAAACCAGGGCGTTTGCAGTTAGCAGCTCTTCCTCATCGCAGATATTTGGTAGGTAGGCTGTCTGCGCAGGATCATAGACAGCTCTGCCAACCACTAAACTCATCGCAAGCAAGTAGACGGTCCAAAGCTCACCCAGTAAATCGAACGTCAGAACGATTGCAAGTATAAGGAATGAAATAAGGTTCGAGGCGATCATAAGCTTTTTTCTTGAGTATCGATCTGCTAACATTCCCGTTATGGGCTCAAGAGGGGCAAACGTGAAACTCCTAACCGCAAGAACCCCAGCTATCGCCAGAGGCGAGTCGTCAGTCGCTTCTGCCGCAAGTATGAACATGGCAATGACGCTGAACCAGTCACCAGTGAACATGACCATCTCACTAGCGAAAAGTCGTCTGAATGCCCCATTTTTCCTCAGAAGACCCAAGTAGCTGGGAGAAGTCACAGTCGTCGCAGGACTCATGAGTTATGACATCCCATCCTCAATCCCAATGAATAAGTCCTTATTTTGCTGGCATAGGCCCATGAACAACCGCAGACTTGTCTGGATTGATCTAGAAATGACGGGACTGGATCCCAATAAGGAATCAATTATCGAGATAGCAACTATTGTTACAGAGGGGGATCTTTCCATAGTCGCAGAGGGACCTGTATTCGCGATAGAGGCCACCGAGACCCTAATTTCTGGAATGGACGAATGGAATACTGAGCATCATACGAAGAATGGTCTGATTCACAGAGTCCGCACCGAAGGAACCCCTATGGCGGTGGCAGAGAGAGCAACCTTGGATTTCCTAAGTGAGCACTGCGAACAGGGCCTACTTCCTCTATGCGGATCTTCAGTCCATCATGACAGGAGATTCCTTCGTAGGTTTATGCCCGAGCTGGACGCATTTTTCTCATATAGGATAGTAGATGTTTCTTCAGTAAAGGAACTGGTGAAGAGGTGGCACCCAAAGGGCCCAAGGTTGCGCAAGAACTCGGGCCATCGCGCTCTTGAGGATATCAGGGGCTCCATCGAAGAACTGAGTTTCTACAGAGAGCACTATTTCCAAGATTAGGACTAAAGGGTCTTCAGATCCCTTGTTCCAGACCCACCCGGGCCCATCCAACTGTCTGGCTTGTTGCCCAATATTTCATCAATGGCTGCCATGTGATCCTCAGTCATCCTCTTCGCAACATCGATGCAACCCAGATTCTCTTCAAGCTGCCGACTATTTGTCGCCCCAAGTAGAATAGTGGAGACATTCTTGTTCTTGAGGCACCATGCAAGAGCCATCTGCGCCATCGAGCAATCAAGCTCGGAGCTCGCAAATTCTGACAATTTCCTAACTGTTTCAAACTCTCCCTTTTCTCTCCTTTCGTCAAGCTCATCTTTCATCCAGCCATAGATGCCCACTGTCGCTCTAGAACCATCGGGAATGCCATCGTTGTATTTTCCAGTTAGAATGCCCGAGCGCAGCGGGCTCCAAATGGTAGTGCCGATAGAGTATGGTGAATTGAAAAGAGGAAAGTACTCTT